>Ga0193700_1000003_pt1 | contig 80980 bp, 83 predicted proteins | sample U3s1metaG_FD_143057 | JGI IMG/M metagenome (GOLD analysis project Ga0193700, IMG submission 143057) | Soil microbial communities from a riparian zone of the East river system, Colorado, United States - U3s1 | ecosystem: Environmental > Terrestrial > Soil > Riparian zone | place: USA: East River... | reverse complement strand
ATTTAGAAGTCGGACCCCCTTATTGCAAATTTTAATAAAAAATCAGTCATTGCCTTTATTGTAGAGATAGGAGTTGAAGCAACGGCTTATTCGTGTATATTTCATTCTCTACGTACAATTCCGAATTTGTAACTATCAAGATTCATTATATCCTGCTCTTAAGAATGTATAGATTGTATGCTCACGTATAATGATATTCTCAGCACCGAAGGATTGAACTGGCTTACATTCACCAATCCATACGCGAAGCTTTGCTTTAATATGATGCTAGTGTCTAACCTCAGCGATAAACAAAGAAACTCTATCTATATTGATATGGATACAACCTTTACAGCGTACATAAGGTCAGGCTTGTTATTAAAAAAGAGCAGCGACCGCTTCGTTGATAGTTATCTTCCCACTGAAGGGAATTTCGAAACCATTCTAAAAAATGTTATCCGTTCTATGTTCAAATCATCAATAGTTATCTTTGATTCTGTGAACAGCTTCTACAATATGTACTACAAGAATCTAAATATCGAGACAGGATACGGCATTTCTAACTTAAATCATCTTCTTTCAGTTTTTCTTATGTTATTGGTAAAACATGGTGTTTGTTTGCAAGTTCCTGTTCTCGTTACGAGTCTAATCCGCTTGCGAAACGGAAGAGAATGGTATCAATCCGCAGCGAGCAAACGAATTTTAGACAGAAAAAGTTTGGTTAAGCTAAATGTAGAGGTAATCAACGATGATATCGCTGTAGAAATACTCAAACATCCTAATCACGCTCCTCAAAGTATTGTCTTCAAAGGGCAAACGGTTAAGCTTTAATGTCAACCAGTCTAAATCCCAAGACCAAGGCAATCCCTATGATAGTAAAGCCTGCAGCTAGCAATCCACCTTGAGTTTTGGAAGAAGTTACTTTTCCTGATTTGTAAAGCAGAAAAACGCCGGTCATTCCTATAAAGAGAATCATTGTTGTGACAATAGTTTCTCCGATAGTTTGGACAGATCTTGAAGGGACAATGAATGTCCTAGCACTACGGCCTGGTCCTTCAAGTATAGAGTTAAATAATCCCGATCCCAAAGCAAAGAAAATGACTAGATACGATATTGCAATTATCAGCGATAGTTTAGGTACATCCTTAAACATCATCCATGCCTAGGGGGAAAAGCTTTCTATAAAGTTTTCCACATAAGATCTTCGATTCCGTATTCAATTCTTAATCCAAGCTGAAGCCTACTAATCTGAAGAGGTTTTGTCCTTTCGAATCACTTCTAAGAGTTTTATTGAATAGGATACACAACAGTTATTCGATTTACAAATTAACTGCTAGGCAATAAAAGACCTGGCTCTAGGTTGCAATCGACAACTCCACCTTAACTCCGGATACAGCAATTGATCTGTTATTGTGCTTAATCTATGAATCAATTGATCTGTTCTAAGTGAAAATGGATATAGAAACAAAAGACCTAGACAGGTGATATTCGTTTAGCCTTTCAGTCTAATAGGTTAAGTCGATTATGGACATAATTCAATATTATTGGGAAAAGATAAAAATCAAAATTTCACATGCGCACTCGCTAGATTTATAGAATCATCTTCATATTGGATTTTCGTTTAAGACTAAAGCTAATAATGCTGCTCGTAATTCCTTTCCATAAGCTGCCTGCTTGAAGTAAACAGCATTTCCTGTATCATCCATTGAGTGCGAAATCTCCTCCATTCTTGGCATTGGATGCATAATTGACACATCGGATTTTGCTTTTTGAAGAATATTAACGTCGATCGTATATGTTCCTTTTACTTTCTCATATTCTTGTATATCCGGAAACCGTTCTCTTTGTATTCTAGTCATGTAGATAACATCCAGTTTACCTAAAATATCATCATCTTCGATCATGCTATGCTCAGATATATTGGATTTACCATCCATACCATAGATAGATTCTTTTCTAATTCGCAATGAAGGGGGTGAGATCAAATGTATGTCAACGTCGTAATTTGCAAGACCATATAACAGTGAATACACAGTCCTTCCATACTTGAGGTCCCCTACAATACCTATGGTGAGTCCATCAATTTTCTTTTTCTCCTTTATTATTGTATAGAGATCAAGCATGGCTTGCGTAGGATGTTCCTCTGTGCCACTCCCTGCATTAATCATTGGATTTTTACATAATTCACTAGCAAATCTGCTAGAACCATCCAAAGGGTGACGTAAAACGATTACATCGGAATAGAGATCCATTATTCTTATGGTATCGGCTAGACTTTCACCTTTTTCAATGGAAGAAGATTTGGGGTCAAAAATCCCAATTGAACTTCCACCTATCGATGCCATGGCTGCCTCAAAACTCATTCTCGTTCTAGTGCTGGGTTCGTAAAAAATGTAGCCTAATGTCCTACCCTTACCAAACTCACTTTTTTCTATAGGTGTTAGAAGACTAATTTTGTCAGTCACAGAGAAGACAAACTCGAGATCTTGTTTGGAGAAATCCTTGATTGAAACAATATCTCGATTGTAGAAGTGATTTGTAACCATCGTGATAGTTTTACCTGATTGCCATCTAAAAAGGTTAAAGTTGGAATAATAAATACGGAATTAGGAGATCCCAATTAGAGATGCCAAGTCGATTTCACGACACTAATCCGCCGCTCCAGAGTCGATTAATATCAAAAAGTCTGCTTTAACGACTAAATGTATTTTCATATACAAGCCTAACTATACCTTGAAGCCCAAAAAACCCCACCTATCGATCTCACGACAAAAATGATCTCTTTTGAGCCGCTACGACATTTGATTCGATGACTATCTGAAGAGACATGAGGGATAATCCAACACAATCAGAGTTTTTAATTTTCCTTGCTAAGGAAGGGAATTTCTTTCTAGAATCGCGTCATATCGGCTCTGCATTCATTATTAAAATTCCTTTCAGATAAATTGTCATAGCGCGTCTAGTCTCTTTAATGCATTTTTTGACCTAATAGATAAACATTTTTAGAACGACGTTAATTCTGCTAATAGCGATAGAATTTGAGATACGGATTGGTCCTCCCTTACTGCTCGTGTTTTATCGAATCTTAGGCGCCATTATAGAATAGTAAATATATTATTAAGAACAATATTTCCAGAGGAATGATAGTACAGCAATTGATATGTGACAATTGTGGAAAAGTCATTTTGGAAAAAAAAGGTGAATTATATCTCAATGAAGGCCAGTTTCCTATTTCAGAGGCAGAATCTAGAATGCTCGACAGAGAACACAGAGGTCATGAATGCCATATCGAGGCAGTACAAAAAGAAGATGATACTCAAATAAATCTATAGAATACTTTTGATAATCTGTTTGATGCTGAGTGACTAGCATGAGATAAGCTCTAAACAATAACCTTTTCTACGTTCAGAAAAAATATGACCCAGAGTATAATGACACTCACTGTAACTCCGCTGACTGGTGTAGGTTCTCATTACAGATTCGCTGATCGATAGGAGGTAAAATAGTTGCCAACTTAATCCGTGCGTCGAGACTAAATGTGTCCCTTGACAATATAATCGCTTTAGAAAAAGACATAAATCGCTAGATTTCAGGGTAATATGTCGACTGATGATCGTGTTAGACAAACCTATAACCTGGTTTGAAGAATTCCTTGGCGTGGGGTACCGATACCACGATGTGTACATGAACGTTTTTCCTCTCTTTAGGATTAAGTCATACGCACACAAATTATGGAAGAAAAGTATTGACAGTTGGCCAGACGATGAAATCAAACTTCGTTTTATTGAAAAAACCAGTATTTATTGGTTCATAGCCTATTGTATCTCAGAATACAACGATGATTACATTGGATTTACCAAGAAGCTACAGTTATCTGAAAATTACATTCGGTTCAAGAATGGTGTTGAAAAAAAGGCCATCCTAAGGTTTGGAATTTACAAGGAAAAGACAAATACTAATAATGAAGTTAATATACCCGATCTAGAGTTATTGAAAGCGTCTAAATCAGTCTACGACATACAATTTTTGAAACTCTCCGATCTAGCCCCAGGCAGTATTGAGAGGGAATGCATCGAAAGGAATACAGGTGTTCCTCATTCTCACCAAGTTTAGTTGTATAGAAGGATGTTCTGATTGTTGTATTAATCGTGAGTACTTTCCGTCAATTAAATATGGCAAAATCGGCGTTCTACTCCTACCTGAAGAAAAATTGGGTATGGAGATACAGGCAAAAAAAATGGGGATCCGTCTAAGAATCCTTCCAAGATTGGGGGTTGGAATGAATAAACACGGTAATGGCCCTAAGAGAGTAATAGCTTATCAAATGATGGGTAAAAATTTAGACGGTAGTCTATGTCCATTCCTCGATACCAAAAGTTCACAGAGATCTCCACACGGCGGCTATACATGCCAAATTTATGAAAAACGGCCATTGGCTTGTTGTGCCTACCCAATTATTGCTGTCAATAATATATCTACTACTTTAGACGGTAAATGTCAATTCTGTAAAAAGAACTTTTCAATTAATTCTGAAAAGCTTGGTCTACAACAAGAAATCCGTGCACTAAAGAAAATTAGCGCAGAATTTTTTGTCGACGAAAAAACTCAAGTATGGAGATACGCAACTGCAATAGGCGACGAAAATGATAAAACCAAATTCTTACCAGAAGGATGGATGCCAGAAGAAGTATAGCGCAAAGAAAACAGCATATTGATTAGTTATATTTCTATAGACATATTCAGCACACATATTGTAGCTATCTATCTCTTGTGAGTACAGGCGCCATTGTTATACAAAGGTCGCTTTATCAAACTAAATATAGAAAACATAGCTTTTGAAACTTATGGTTGTAGGATATTGTTATGTAAGATGGATAGAGTTAGTTTATTAGTAAGAGAAGGAAACAGTTAAATTTCATAGCAAATCTTTTTGCTGTAATGCATAAGATTCAGCAAGTAAAATATACAATACTATCAGCAATAGCCATATCAGCGATCCTCATAGCATCAACAGCGGTCGCAGGAATGCAATCTTCACAACAAGCTTTCGCTCAGAATACGAACAATACTGGCGCTTCAGCCCAAAATCAGACTGGCGCTTCAGCCCAAAATCAGACTGGCGCTTCAGCCCAAAATCAGACTGGCGCTTCAGCCCAGAAGCCAAGCGCAGCAGCGGCCAAAGACCCCCCAAGCAATAAAAATTTTGTGTGGCAAGGTACAGTGAGTTCTTCGCCAAGCAAATTGACAGGGCATGAAGACGAAAGAGTAGCAGTGATACTTCCTCCGCGGAAGGATGTTGGGGTGTATTCAGGAATACTTACTTTCCATGCAAGTAAACCTGTGCGAGTAGTTGTTTGGAATGTAGTCAATCCTGGAAACACAACGGCAATCCCAGATCAATTCGGAAAGGAAGATGTTGTACAAGCAGGTAAAATGAAAGTTGTCCAAGCCGAAATAGGCTCAAGAGATAGAGCTGGTTCGATCCCGTTCACAGGCAACGCAGTCCAGCTTGTTGGCGGTGACAGCGATTTTACTGCAACATATTCCGTAAATGCATTAGCAACGAAGGCCAAGATGGTCAATAACATTGAGAGCCTAAAGAGCTTCAACGCTACATCATCAGGCGGCGGATAGTTACTTCCAAAAACACCATTTTCTTTTTTTATTAGAACTATCTGACCGTTCCACTGGCTATGTTAACGAATCATCTATTTATTCTGGCAATAGTAATTCTGACATTGGATAATCGAACAGAAAATTACGGATTGGGCTATTTGAGAGGACCAGCGTAATACTTACGATACAATATTTGGCCCTCTCTTTTGACGAATTCGATCCTGCTGGCTGGAATAAATTCAAAGTTTTCAGATATTCTTAGAAAATCAGAAAGCGGTACTTCGATGATTGAATGATAGTCTCGATAGCATACTGAGTAATGACTAGTCTTATCAGCGTACAATGCTTTGCTAAAAATCTCATTGAGAAGACCTTTTTTAGTCACCTTTTATATTTCATTAATCCTCCCGCGTTAACTATTTTTGCTATTAGATCAGAAAAGGGCTTTATAGGATAGCTTTCATTACTCCTAGTCAAATTGATAATTTTGTTTTGGTAAAAGTCGAGTTCGAGTTCATCTTTATCCAAAATTTTTTCCAAGACTGATTCTTCTATTTCTATCGGAAGTAGATATCCTCCATCAACTGAGTTTCTATAAAATATTCTTGCAAATGATGGAGCAAGGATAGCGTAGATCCCCGTCTGCGAAAGAGCGATAGGTGCGTGTTCCCTGCTTGAACCACACCCAAAGTTTCTACCACATACCAAAAAATCACCTTTTGACACCTTTGCAGGAAACTCAGGATCTATTCCTTCCATCGCATGCTTTGCCAATTCTTTGTGATCATGTATCTTGAGATATGGCCCGGGAATTATAACGTCAGTATCAATATTTGCCCTCGCATACTTGTGAGCCTTACCTCTAATTGCCTTCAATTCATTAGATCCCCTGGATCCGTGATCCTTCCTGTTAGCGCAGACGCTGCTGCTACTAATGGGGATGCAAGATACGTTTTGGCTTCTATATGTCCCATTCTCCCTGGAAAGTTTCTATTTGTGGTACTTACACAAATGTCCTCCTTCCCTAGCACTCCCATATGAGCTCCACAACAGGCCCCGCAGGTAGGAGGTCCAATTACTGCACCTGCTTCCAAAAATATCTCCACCAAACCCTCTTTTATCGCCTTAATGTAAATTGATTGTGCAGCAGGGACTACCTCCGTCCGTATTTTTACTTTATAGCCCTTTAATACTTGAGCAGCAGCTCTAAGATCTTCAAGCTTTGCACCTGTGCACGAGCCAATATAGGCGTGGTTTATTTCTACGTTTTGTAATTCTCTGGCTGTTGCAATGTTGCTTGGTGAAAATGGCTTAGCTACAATGGGTTCTAGCTTCTCAACCTCGTAAGTGAATACATCAGCATAATCCGCGTCTTTGTCTCCAAAAACAGAATAATATTTAGTGCTAGTTCTATCGCGTAAGTACGCGTCAGTAATGCCATCTGGCTCAATGATCCCATTCTTGGCTCCCGCTTCAGTAGTCATATTCGTTAGGGTTAGTCGTTCTTCCATCGAGAGCTGCTTTATAATATCTCCAGAAAACTGCATACACTGATAGTTTGCACCATCGGTTCCGATGTCACCGATGATCTTCAAAATTATGTCTTTGGCCATTACATTTTTTGGCTTTTTTCCGCTTAACCTGAATAACATTGTTTCGGGTACTTTAAACCATATGTCTCCCGTAGTCAGTACATACGCAATATCTGTGTGTCCTAGTCCAGTAGCAAACGCTCCCATGGCTCCCGTAGTATTAGTATGCGAATCGCCGCCAACGTAAACTTCACCGGGCAAAACCAACGCTTCCTCATGGGATAAAGTATGACAGATACCGTACTGCCCCATGCCGTACTTAAAATGCTTCTTTATACCAAACTTTTTTGTCCAATTTGCCAATGCGTTTACGTTTTCAGCAGAAACTCTGTCGGCAGCAGGAACAAAGTGGTCTTCTGTAACCCAGACTCTGTCCGGATCCCAGATCCGTTCAAGGTTTTTACCACCGTTTCTTTCTAACTCGTTGAAAACTTTGATTACTCCAGGACCTGAAACGTCATGCATCATTAGTTTGTCCACCTTCACAAAAATTACGTCGCCGGGATCCACCTCAGATTTGCCTGAACCTCGAGCAAGAATTTTCTCTGTAGTTGTCATGCCCAATACGTTATCACTATATTATGATTTTGGCCTAACGAGTCATTAAAACCTTATGCGGTGCTAGTAAGCCAAAAAAGGAGGAGATTTAATCATCAATGATGTGGAGGTCCTACCTATTTCAGTGCCTGTAAAAAAAGCAAAGTTTGATGTTTATGAATCTTTTAAGAGGTCAAGTTTTAGATTCAAAGACAATGATATCCTAGTAATATCAAGCAAGTATGTTTCTATGGGAGAGGGGGCAGTTGTATCACTAAGCAAAATAAGAGTAAGCACAAAAGCTAGATTGTTTGCCTCCAAATATTGCCTAAGTGCAAAAATGGCAGAGTTGATATTGCGAGAATCTGATTATATCTTTAGAGGGATACCCGGATACATCCTTTCTGTTAGAGATGGTATTATAGCGCCCAACGCTGGGATTGACAGATCAAATGTGCCTGATGGCTTTGCAGTTCTGTACCCTCGTCAGCCCTTTATCTCTGCCCTCAAAATAAGAACAAAATTCTTCATTGACGCGAGTATTAAGGTTGGAATTGTCATAGCAGATAGCCGTTTAATGCCTACGCGAATTGGAACTACAGGGGTTGCAATAGCCGTATCGGGATTTGAACCTGTCGAAGATCAAAGGGGAAAGAAGGATTTATTTGGAAATGTTTTGAAGGTTACATTCAAGGCAGTTGCCGATAGCCTAGCAACAATCGGAGTAGCTGTCATGGGCGAAAGTAACGAAGCACAACCTGCAGCAGTTATACGGGGTTTAAAAGTAATAAGTACCGAGAGAAGACTTACATGGCACGATATTGCAGTGGACTCAAGAGAGGACATTTATATACGTGAGCTGAAAGGTTCAAAGAGTTTTGTCCTATAATCAATTTATGTAAGGCAGAGTTTTAATATGCCATAGTATTCAAGATCGGTAGCCAAGCACATGTCGGAATTTCTGACAAGCTACCCAAGACGAATAAGTGTGGTTAAGGGTTTGCAGGATTTGATACGCCATGAAGAAATCGAGCTCGATCACTTAAGTTTGATGGTAAAAATAAAGAAAGATGAAATAATAAATGCCTTAATATTAGAGGGATTTAGGCGGGTTAAGTTTGAGAACAAGAAAGCCTACCAGATAGGAAGCGGCTTTGCAAAGAAACTCCGTAAGCCGTGGGAGATGCATGTCCGGCTCTTGGACATTCAACAACAGGGTCTTATCGCCCTTCAGGCAGAGGTTGAGATCTCAAGGAAATATGTCCAACATATTAGGTCTGTTAGAGCACCAGTAATATATGAATTGGAGTCTATCCTTAAGAGACACAGTATAGAGTATCGAATTTGGAACGCAAAACTTAGAGACTATATTACAAGCATTATTGATAACCATCAAATAAAACTGCGCGCACCAAAATTGCCAGCTATGCCATGGAAAGCTATGATCTGCTTTGGAACAACTATAGCAATAATATACGCATGCAAATTTATAGGTCTTCTACGTTAGTAATAATTGTGAGGAGTTATGATCAACAATTCTCAACGAGATTCTCCTCCTAGAATCATGGTTGTCGATGACGAGAAAGATATATTGCGCGTCATCAAAAGAGATTTGGAATCAGGTAGAAATAACAATAATTATGAAACTAATTTTCTAGTGGATGCATTCTCTAATAGCGAACTTGCCTTAGATGCTATTGAACATCATCCTGCTAACTATTATGACCTTGTACTTACGGATATAAGAATGCCAAAAATGAACGGTTTTGAGCTATACAGACGTATAAAAGAAAAGAATCCATCAATGAAAATAGCCTTCATTACAGCATTTGAGATAAACAAGGAAGAATTTAGCAAGGTCTTACCCTCCATCGATGTAAAGGATTTCATTATAAAACCCATAAGTATGGCGAATTTAATAAGAAAGTTGAAATCCATGATAGACTTAACGGCTGAAGGTAAGTAGTTAGGCAAAAATCCTATATTCCATTATTGAGATATTTTTTCTCTAGGATATTTGATGAACAAAAAAATAAGGATACTAACACGCACTAACTATAATTTTACCATGCATTGTCGCGGGATACATAAAGCAGTAAAAGTCAAATATACCAGGTTTCTTTGAACCTGGTGGAGTTAAAACATGCTTTAATGATGTTTAATTACTCTATAATCAAGTCGTGCGGTTGTACAAATTCCTTAACAGAACGAGTTTCTCTGGAACGTTTACTTTAGCATACGGATATGTATTAGTTCCAACGTGAACATTGTTCTGCACTATCTGAAGATCCTGTTTACAATTCTGAGCGTCCATTGTTTTGAAGAATCAATCAAATAGCCACTAGCCTCAAATAGTACCTATTAGAAAATATATTGCGATAATTGTAATCACATTATTACGTCGATTAGATAAGCAAGGGTATGGTATGTCAATTCATTAGATTTATTTCATTTATATTTAGATTTGATCAATAGTAAGGGCAACAGACCCAAATATAACTAGATTCTAAGATGGAATTTATACTATAGTGGGGTGTTTCTCGCAATATGAGGTTCACTGCCTGACCACACGTGATGGGCAATAGGCGGATGTATGAATGGATGGATGAGCACCAGTAGGAATGGCAGTAGCAAGCACCAGAGTAATCAATAAAGTTGAAGAATATGTTGCCACACGAATCTATGAAATAGCATTGTGCTTGGAAGTGCCTCATATACACGGAGGTATATTCAAAACAACCATGTAAGAAGATCAGTTCTAACTGTGCAAGAGGTCTCCAAACTTGGGCCAGCCGGCAGTACCACTAATCCCTTCCGCTAATGGTCACTACTAAAGACCGGATCCCTTATCCCTAACGAACTGAACGCCTCGATTCGTTGTAAACACGAATAACATCGTCCACAATGTCTAGTTCCTTTATCATGGCAGCTCCAAGTCAATTCAAGCGGTACCTCAAGTTCGAATGCAAGATTGATTATACTTACTCTGTCCATGTCGCCTAATGGGAGGACTATAATGTATGCCGTATCGTTACAAAGTAGACATTGTTGCTGAAACAATGAATTTACCTTATGTATGTAATCTTTTGTTGCATCCTTAAAAAAGGCCCCGTCATGGCTGTTATGTCCTGCTATAATCCATTTGATTTGAAGGAATTCTGAGTAGTGCGCTGCTATGGAGTAGAAAATGAGGTTTCTTGCCGGCACATACCCCCGCCACCTTCCATCAGAAGCTAGAATGTTTGGCTTGTTACTATAAAAGTCGGAAGATTCCTTTATAAATGGAATATCTATACTCAAAAATGAGCTTACGTTTGCTCTTTTAGCTATTTCAGACGTGGCCTTTTTTTCGTTTTCTAGTCTATCGTAATAGTTGAAGGTAATAGTTGAAACATCAGAATAGTTCTTTTTTGCCCAATAAAGGCAAGTCGCGGAATCCAATCCTCCTGAAAGCATTACGAGTGCCTTTGACTCTTCCATTAGTGTTCATTATAAATTCTAGATATCATATGCGCACCTTTGCTTACCCCTTCGTAAATATATACGCCTAGGGCCTCAACATTTGAGGGCATCTTAGGTGCAAGCAATCTGATTATTTCGGTAGAAAGGTTTTCTACTGTTGCCTCCCCTGAGAGCATAAAAGTTGTCATCTTAGGTAATTGTAGATTGAAATGGCCCATAGGTCCATCAAAGGATACGATGTAATGCCTATCATCTTCTTTATCCAGATACTTTTTGTTAATAAAAAATTTGTGGTCTACTGCCATTAAAGTTTCCTTAATTAGATTCTTGGCCTGACCAAAGTCCATCACAAGATTATTAACCATAGTACCAATTATCTCAACCATAACTGTAGATGTATGTCCATGCAAAACGGAACATTTTTCGACGAGGGGCAGTACGTGAGCATAATCAAATGCTAGGGACGGATCCTCTATAAATATGGAACTAGTCTTATTGTCATAGGAGTTATAGAAAAATAACGAATCCAATTCATCTACTTTCGTAGCATACTTTGAGTGGCCTACAGCAATAATACTGATATCTGGAGCGTCCTTGCATATTCGTTTGAATTTCTCAACATCATTGTCAGAATCTACCACCTCGATGAATTTGTTTCCGACTTTGAAATCGACTGTAGCGTAACTGTTGTCTGGAAACCGCACTTTTATGTCATGTTCAAAATTCTTTCCTAAAAAAGACAATAATTTAGAAATAGAGAGCTCTGCTCTACTTTTCAATAGATTTCCCCTATCATCTATGTATCTTATATCACTGTCTAAGACAACCTTTTCCATTGAAACGGTTAAAATTGATTAATGTTACATATAAACCGTTTATTCGAGTTTGTAAGATTGCGATTAACATTATTCCATCAAGATACAGGCTAATCAATAGGTTGGTAATACAAAGCCCACCAATTCGCTAGCACAAATAGGAGAATGGGATTCTTCATAATCGTTTAAAGCGAAATCGAAATAATAAAATGCTTAACTGACATACCCAAATTCTTAAGAACAGAATCGTCAACTTGACACAACATATGCTGACAGATCTTAGTACTGTATTGTTCGACGAAGTAGAAAAAAATATTGGTGATGAGCCTTGTCTAGGGGTAGCTTTTTCAGGGGGTGTTGATAGTTCATTACTTGCAAAAATATGTCAAAACCTGGGTAGAACGGTTACTCTATTGACAATAGGCTTTCCGGGCTCCCATGATATTAAATTCTCCCATTTCATTGCCTCAAAAATGAGAATGGACCATAAGATATATGAACTGAAGAAAGAAGATCTCTGCAAGACTTTTAAATATGTACAAAATAAAATTGCATGCACTAATGTATCTCACATAGAGAATTGTATTGCATTTTTCCATATTGCTAGCCTTGCACATCAAAATAATTTTAGATCTATTTTAACCGCAAACGGCTGTGATGAGCTTTTTTTTGGTTACGATAGATATAGGTCAGTATATGAACAAGGCAATAGATCCATAATAAAGCTCATGAATCAAAAAATCGCAAATGAATTCATTCTAATGAAAGAATTAGAGGTCATCACAACAGAGCTCGGTGTGCTTATCAAACACCCATTTCTATCGAGAAAATTTATTAACTTTGCTAAGAGTATCCCTATTATAGAGAATATCAAGGGCTCTGATGATTTGCTAAGAAAACATCTCTTAAGACAAGTGTCATTATCTATAGGCGTTCCAACGGAATCTGCATTAAGGCCCAAGAAAGCGCTTCAATATGGAACGTTAATTCATAAGAATCTCGCCAAGATTCTAAATTGAAAATTTCTTTTTTGTTAGGATGATCTGTTTTTCGACATTATCTATTATATTTGATGAGGCAGAAAGATGATTTTTTGGATTGAATATATCTTTCAATTCCTCAACTGTGAGATATCTTGCTATAGCGGGATCTTTGGCTAATGATTTAACGAAAGGCTCTCTACTTTTCTGAGCTGAAAACGCGATTCTTTGAATATTTCTATAGGCCTCAAATCTTGGTATACCCTTCTTAATCAATGCATCCAGAATGAATTCAGCGTAGATTTGACCATTTGTCATCTCCAGATTTGAGAGAATTCTCTCACTGTCTATCATCAGTTCTGCAATCACTTTCTTCATTGAATTTAACATCTCATCCAACAGAATCGAAGCCATTGGTAGGGTAAATCTCTCGTTTGCCGAATTAGATAGGTCCCTTTCATGCCACAACAAAATATTTTCCATTGCCACACTAACTAATGATCGCAAAAGCTTTGCAAGCGATGACACCCTTTCACTTTTAATCGGATTTCGTTTAACAGGAACAGCGCTGCTCCCTATTTGGCCTAATTTAAATGGCTCTGCAACCTCACCCAGTTCTGTTCTTTGAAGATTTCGAATTTCGATAGCCATTTTGTCAAGTGTAGATCCGATAAGGGCAATCAAAAATTGCATCTCTGCATATCCTTCACGCGAAACTATCTGTGTTGCTGCGTCAACAGGATATAGACCTGTCAGCTCAGCCACTTTTTTTTGCACATCCAATGCTTTTTCTCCCATCAATGAACCCGTTCCGACGACACCAAGTGTCTTGCAGAGGAGAAAGCGTTTTTTACCTTCCTCAATTCTTTCTATATGTCTTGCCATTTCTGCAGCCCAAACAGCAAATTTTAATCCAAATGCGATGATACTAGAATGCTGACCGTGTGTCCTTCCTACTGCTGGTAGTGTGCGGAATTCGGTAGCTCTCCTGATGAGAATCGTTGATAAATCTAAAATTTTGGTTTCAATAATGCCAAATACTTGCTTCATTTGTATAGATGTGCTTGTATCGGTAATGTCATTGCTTGTCAGGCCATAATGGACCCACGGCTGGGCCTTCGGAGAGCATTGCTCACTTAGAGCCTCAACAAATGCTGCAGTATCATGCTCAGTAGTTGATTCCAACTCCTTGATTCTTTTTAACTTAATATTGCCTGATCTTGTTGCAGTTACAATCTCCTTGGAGGCAATAGCGGGGATTATTTTAGTTTCACCTTGAGCTGCAGCAACGGCAGCTTCAAAATCCAATTGGCACTTGAGCCTATTTTCTTCCTCAAAAATATGTCTGACTTCCGGGCTTCCATAGCGTCCAGTATCGATTGGCAGGATAGGCATAATATGAAGATTTAAAGATGAGAAAATAAACGTTCTTAAATCACAAACCTTCCCATAACATGTCTTTATACGGTAAACTAAGCAAGCCTTATAATAAGTGCTGAAACAAAATTAGAGAAGGCCATGAGTGGATTATTAACAAAAATCGGGAACCACAGAATAACCAAAATTAACGACTATGAATTTCGAATGGAGAAGGATGAGTCAAAGGGAATGAAAGTCCCTGTTACTATCTATGCTAACGATACTCTTATTTCTAAAATGCTTGTTGACCGAACGATTGAGCAGGCAACAAATGTAGCAACGCTACCAGGCATAATGAAACATGTCGTAGTCCTTCCAGATGGGCATGAAGGATACGGTTTTCCAGTCGGTGCCGTTGCAGCAACAGACTTGGAAGAAGGCGTTATAAGTCCCGGCGGTGTCGGGTACGATATTAATTGTGGAGTTAGGCTGATTAGAACAAGTCTGCGAGAAGCAGATCTAAAAGAAGGAGTAAAAGAGCTTGTAAATCAACTCTTTAAATCAATCCCTTCGGGGTTGGGAAGCGAGGGAGCACTTAGGCTAACCAAATCAGATCTTGATGAATATCTCGAAGAGGGCGTAAAACACGCTATTGCTAACGGGTACGGTTGGGACCAAGACGCAGAGGTATGCGAAGAAGGAGGTAGGATGATGGGGGCCGATCCTTCTGCAGTATCTGATACTGCAAGAAAGCGAGGATCTGCTCAATTGGGCAGCCTAGGCTCAGGTAATCATTTCCTTGAAATACAAAAAGTCGAGAGAATCTTTGACGAAAATGCTGCTAAGGCCATGGAAATAGAAGAGGGCCAATTGACAGTCTTAATTCACTGTGGTTCTAGAGGTTTTGGACATCAGGTATGTAGTGACTACTTACGAATCTCTGAAACTGCACTGCGAAAATATGGTATGAACTTAGCAGATAGAGAACTGGCGTGTGTTCCTAACAATTCGTCAGAAGGCGAGGGTTATCGTAAAGCCATGTATTGTGCCCTGAATTTCGCCTGGTGTAATAGACAGATGATAACACATTGGACAAGAATTGCCTTTCAACAGATACTTGGATTAACTGAACAGGATCTAGATATGAAACTTGTGTATGATGTATCTCATAATATTGCTAAGGTCGAACGGCATAGTCTAAACAATGAAACGCAGCATAATCTTGTTGTTCATAGAAAGGGTGCCACTAGAGCCTTTCCAGAAGGAATGGATGAAATTCCTAATAAATATCGTAGTATAGGGCAACCAGTATTAATCCCGGGATCAATGGGGACTGCAAGTTGGATCCTCTTAGGCAACAAGAAGTCTCTAGAATTGAGCTTTGGCTCTACTGCACATGGCGCTGGTAGAACGATGTCAAGAGCTGCCGCAAAACGGAACTACTCCCTTGAGGATGTCAAAAGGACCTTACAATCAAAAGGAGTCTACGTAAAGGCCTTAACAAAGGAAGGAATTGTAGAAGAAACACCTTATGCCTACAAAGATGTAGATGCTGTGGTAAACGTATCTCATTCTTTGGGAATAGCCACTAAAGTGGCCAGGATGGTCCCGTTGGGGGTGATAAAAGGCTGATGACAGAAGAAGATCCTGATTTAGCATTAATAAAGGCTAGAAAAATGAAAGAGATGCGGAAACATGCTGCTGCGATGCAAAAAGCAAAAGATGAGGAAAAAAAAACGCTTCAACCTAAATCTGATAGAGAGATCATGTCAGACTATCTATATGACAGAGGAGATGAAGTTCTAAATCTTGCTGAAGCCCAATTTCCTATCCAAACTAAGGCAATAACCAGTAGACTTGTTGAATTGATTAAAGCAGGTGAAATTAGCCATAGAATATCGGGCGGTGAGCTATTGAGTTTAATGCGCTCTATCGGACTCAACGTCAGAGTCAATACAAATATCAGAATCGAAGATCATGGAAAGTTGGTCTCGTTCTCTGATAAATTAAAGCAGGGAAATAAGGATTCAATTCAATAGAGTTACCAAATACCGTGTCTACTGTTCAGATATATATTCGGTTTGAGGCACGAAATGTTCATACTAATTGTGTGTGCCTCTGCGTAAACATATCTCCCAAAGTTATGCGAGACATTTTAAATGGTAGAATTTATGATTCCGAAGATAGAAAATTTTAAGAAAAGATTGAGATGCGATTGAATATTGAGATGAAAAATGATAAAAGTCGATTTGGATCAAAAAATTTGTATAAACGAATAACTGACCAATTTTCTTGCTTTGGAAGAATACTACTGCAAAGAGGATTTTTTTGATAGACAAGACAAGAGGGAATATAATGCTAATCTTGGCAATATGTCATAACCTGTTTGACAGTGTTGTACCTGCTTAAAATACTAATAAGCTACTATGAAATCCTGAAACTCCCCTGTGTACTTTTCGTAATTTACATCTACATCATAGACTTTAGCACTTGGTGGTCCCGTAAAACACCATTCTACGACCAATCCTACATCTTCTTCATTGCCTTCTAAAACAATTTCAACTCTCCCATCTTTCATGTTACGTACCCATCCGCTTACCCCGTGCCTTGAAGCGACAATACGCGTATTCTGCCTAAAATAGACTCCCTGTACCTTGCCAAATACAAACACATGTGCTCTAATTTTCCTCTTAGTATTATTTGATCCATCGTTGCCACCTCGTGACGCCAAATAGAGAAAGACCTATCTCTTAAAAATATATAAACTCTAATTAAAAGGGGAAGGTGTCTAGAATATATCGCCACCTTCCTCGATAAACAAATGTTCGTATGAAGTACCCTTTCTAACCAATTTAAAATCTCCATCGCTAGTCTTCATAACTATCGGTGGTTTTGTTTGACAATGAAAAGGCATATTGAATACTACTGAATAGGCACCTACATTGTAGAAGGATAAATATTTTCCAATATCTGCATAGTTCAGATTAGAAGCTTTGGACAAAGGAAATACATCAAATGTGTCACATAGCCTACCGACTAGATGTATATTCTTTGACATCGTATTCTCTTCAGTTCCCATAATGGGAAGTGTAGGTATAACTTCCTGAGGATACTCCTGTTTTAGAAGAGCAGCATCTAATAACAGATGATATCCCGCATCTATTATGACAATCCTGTGTCCATTGTACTCTTTGATATTTACTATTCTAGAAACTAGAATTGAGGATTCAGCTACTAAGAATCTTCCACTTTCTAGCATCAATTCAAATTTACCATGTCTCTCTATCAATTCGTTAAGTCTATCTATGTGATTATCTGCCATCTTTAATGGTGATGGTACTGGTTCATTATAAAATACAGGGGTTCCGCCGCCTATATCGAATGTATTAACTTGAAAATTCGGATAATTCTTTTTGACTCTAGTGATGAAAGCGTCCATTTTATCTAGCGCGTGTGTAAAGCAAGAGAAATCTGTAATTTGCGATCCCAGGTGGAAATGAAATCCCTCGAATTCTAACAAATTGTCATCCATTATGTGTTTTATCAATTTCGTAGCACTATCTATCGTTCCCCCATTAATCGGAACGCCAAATTTTCCATTTCTGTATGATGCCCGAATTTCTGCCTTAACTCCTACTTCTGGATTCACTCGAATCATAGTTTGTGGTTTCAAACCCACTTTGTGTGCTGCCTTACTAAGATTCGTCATTCCATTGAATGAGCTGACAACAACCTTTCTTACTCCGCTGCGCAAAACTTCTATGTATTCTTCTGCCTCTTCTGTAACACTAGTATAAATTATGTTGTCGGGATCAACGTTACAATGTGTTGCAAAGCGAAGCTCTCCAATTGAAGTCAAGTCAAATGTTAATCCATCCTTCACAAAAGCGCGTAATATGGAAGGGCTAAAGTTCGCTTTAATGGAATATGCAACTTTTACGTAACCATTGAATCTTGTATAGGCACTGTACAATTCTTTGACCTTTGAGTGTAAAGTATTTTCATCAATTAAATAAAGAGGTGTACCGTATCGTGTCACTAATTTGCTGATATCAGTTGGCTTTGCAAAGCGGTTTAACGCTGGTGTCGTTAGATTAAAATTTTCCACCAGTTGGACTTGGGAATTTTCATCCAATTTCTTTTTGTTAGTCTAGTTGTAAAACATATAACTTAAAAACATTGCCTAAGAATTATTGCTGCAGAAACTAAGGTAGTATGAAGAAAAGTTTTTCAAAATATCTTCTAGTATTTGTCGATAAGGGTTTCCACATGTCTATTCAAGGATCCTTTGTTTGCACGATTTCCATGCGCTCATCAAATCAAATCCGATTTTTTCATAAGTTCTAATTAATAGTTAATGTGATAAGATACTGTTAGTTGATGATCAAAGGTTTTGCAGAACTAAATTAATGAAGAGATGATCCGATCATCTCTACCTGTAATACGGTACTGTCACTTTTTCACCTGGTTTGCCTTCTCTTTGAGTCTTTATCTTCTTGACCGCTTCTTCAAAGTGACGCATCATAATATGGGCTTCGGAAGCGTGTTTGGCTGCCTCTTCCGGAGTGGGATATTTTGCTAAATATTCATGAAGTACAAGTGAAACTGCTGTATTCGCTACAGAACTAGTATCGGCACCGCTAAATCCCTCAGTAAGCTCCGCTACTTTAGGTACGTCTACGTCTGGACCGACTGGTTTGTCTTTTGAATGAATTTCAAGTATCTTTAGTCTAGCAGCTTTATCAGGCATAGGTACAAACACAATCTTGTCGAACCGACCTGGCCTTAGTAACGCTGGATCTATCATATCAGCTCTATTTGTTGCCGCTAAGACTACCACTCCTGACAATGCTTGAATGCCGTCTAGTTCTGTAAGTAATTGAGAGACAACGCGCTCTGTAACCATACTATCTCCGCCCATGCCCCTAGTGGGTGCTATCGAATCTATTTCATCAAAGAAAACTACACAAGGGGCTGCTTGCCTTGCTCTTCTAAATATTTCTCTAATTCCTCTCTCAGATTCTCCAACCCATTTAGATAGTAATTCAGGTCCTCTGACACTGATAAAATTAGCCTCCGACTCGGTAGCCACAGCTTTTGCAAGTAAGGTCTTACCTGTACCTGAAGGTCCATGCATTAGTAGACCTTTAGGCATAGAGTGTCCTAATTTTGTATATAGATCTGGATATCTTAAAGGCCATTCTACTGCCTCCTGTAATTCTCGTTTTACTTCCTCTAGACCACCTATTGCTGTCCACTGTATATCCGGTGATTCAAGATAGACTTCTCTCATCGCAGAGGGCATCACCTCTTTTACAGCATTTTCGAAATCACTCATTGTGACGATAAGCTTGTTCAAGACTTCCGGAGCAAGTTTTTCGTCTTCCAGATTAAGTTCAGGAAGTAGCCTCCTTAAGCATTTCATCGCCGCCTCTTTGCATAGATATTCCAAGTCTGCACCAACGAAACCATGTGTTACAGCAGCAACTCTATCTTGGTCTACATCAGTATCTAATGGCATATTACGCGTGTGAATCTGAAGGATTTCTAGCCTTCCGCGCTTATCAGGCACCTTAATCTCAATCTCCCTGTCGAATCTGCCGGGACGTCTTAATGCTGGATCTATTGCGTTCGGTCGGTTCGTGGCTGCAATTACAATGACTTTACCTCTAGCCTCTAGTCCATCCATCAAAGATAACAGCTGAGATACTACTCGCCTTTCAACTTCACCAGTAACTTCTTCTCTCTTTGGAGCAATAGAGTCTATTTCATCAATGAAGATTATAGAAGGCGCCTTTTCCTTTGCCTCCTTAAAGATTTCCCTTAACCTTGCCTCTGATTCACCATAGAATTTACTCATTATTTCAGGTCCGGAAATGCTGATAAAATGAGCATTGCTCTCATTGGCTACTGCCTTTGCTAATAAAGTCTTACCTGTTCCAGGCGGACCATACAACAAAACACCTTTTGGTGCTTCAATACCAAGCTTTTCAAATATTTCTGGGTGTCTTAATGGAAGCTCAATCATCTCACGGACTTTTTGGATTTCTTCCTTTAGACCCCCGATATCCTCGTATGTTACCTGCGGTACTCCTCTTAACGTTTCACCTTTCTCTGCTATGTGAAATATTGTCTTTTGTGTGACTAAAACTGCGTCAGCGGCTGGAGTTACCCCAATAACCTGAAATGTGAGTCTACCACCAAAGTATGGCACCATAACATTGTCTCCTTTAATAAGCGGTACACTTTCTAGAGCATCAGCAAGATATCTCTCATCGATAGGTGGAATGGCCTCCAGTGGCGCAACTATTACCTTCTCGGCCGGAACTGCTTTAATCTTCCTTACTACTACTGTGTCTCCTATCGCTACACCGGCATTATTTCTCACCAGACCATCAACTCTGATAATACCTTTTCCTTCGTCAGAAGGATAGAGCGGCAAACACTTGGCTACAGTTCTCCGTTTACCTCTGATCTCAATAACATCACCAGTTGAGGCACTTAAAGAATCCATAGAGTCGTAGTCAATACGAGCTACACCGCGCCCTACATCCCTAGTATATGCTTCAAGTACCTTCAGAGATAGAGTATTCTGGCTCACAATGACACCTAGCACCTTACTCATCTTTATACCTTATCACCTTTTTGCCATATTGGGATAAGGAACATTTGTAATGGCGAATCTGATTAACGAATTAGAAAGTATTTCACTTCAAATATTACAGGTATGGTTTATAGTCAGCAACTTAACATCAAGGACGCATGCGACAACAAAAGTTAGTAAAGCAGAAGAATTTTTCTGTCGTAGTTTAGATATCATCTTCTGTCCCTCTGATTAATACATTAAGAGATCCATCATGTAACGAATCGATACAAAACTTAAAATCACCTATGAACAGACACCATATGAACTTTAATTGGGAAAGAGGACATTAGTACGCAGAAGGGGACGAGGGGGCAACCAGTTTAGGGCTGTTAAAATAGGCAGGATTGCGCCAGCCAGGTACCCTAATTTCAGAAGAGATGAACATCACACCGCAATAGTTATGGATATTTTGCATGAACGCGGGAGGGATGCCCCTCTAGCTAAAATTCGATTTGATAATGGTACTTTTTCATATATTCCAGCAACAGAGGGAACACCTGTAGGAGGTAAGTTTCAAGTGGGTGTCGGGGCAGCACCACAAGAAAGAAATATTTTGTCTTTAGAATCAATACCCGACGGAACTCTAATTTGTAATATAGAAAAAAACAGTGGTGATGGAGGAAAATTGATTAAATCTGCAGGTTCTTCTGCGCTTGTTTTTGCTCATAGCGCAGATGGCGTAACAATAAAGTTTCCTTCGGGAAAATTTCTCATGCTCAATCCGAAATGTAGAGCAATGATTGGTGTGATTGCAGGTGGTGGTAGAAAGGAAAAACCATTTCTAAAGGCAGGCAACAGACACAAGTATATGCGTGCACACAGAAAACTGTATCCTACAGTTAGAGGTATTGCGCAAGCAGCGGTTTATCATCCGCACGGGGGTGGAAGGCATCAACATATTGGTCATCCGTCTTCAGTCAGCAGAACTACTCCCCCAGGAGCCAAAGTCGGAAATATAGCTCCACGAAAAACAGGGCGGGGCAGAGTAAAGGAACGCCATTAGGAATGATCAGTTCAACGACAATAAAAGAATCCTACAAAACTACCCAGATTCTAATATAACGTCTGGGTTAAAGAAACGTGGTAGTTATGTTGCTCTATTGACTTTGGACTACTCCATAGGTACGATACTAGAGAAAATGCAAGCAGCAGTCAATAACAGAAAGGGTATTAATCGAACTGCACTTAGGCAATTACAAATTGAGGAACAAGGCGACGCATTCAAAATCCTCATCGGAACTATTCTATCAGCTCGTACCAGGGACATAAATACCAAAAAGGTCATCAGCAAATTATTTAACAGGTTCATAAATGTTAACGAACTAGCTGAAGCAGATCTGGAAGAGGTTAAAAATATAATTCGAAGTACGGGCTTTTACAATATCAAAGCTCTGCGCATAATAGAGGTCTCAAAATTGATACGAGACAAATTTGACGGTCACGTTCCTAATGATGTCGAAATTCTTACTAGTCTACCAGGTGTTGGAAGGAAAACTGCAAATTGTGTTTTAGTCTACGGTTTTAACAAGGCTGCCATTCCAGTTGATACCCATGTCCATCGCATATCCAACAGGTTAGGACTAGTTACTACAAAAAGTCCCGAACGAACTGAAAGTGAATTGGAACGGAAGATTCACAAAAGCTATTGGACTAAATTAAACGATACCTTTGTTATGTACGGCCAAAATATTTGCTTACCAGTATACCCCCAGTGTAAACTGTGTGGACTAACGGCTATTTGCAAATATTATAAAAACTCTATTGACCCTTCTCTAAAGAACTAATCTTCCTCTTTTTAAACAGAAGCAGTCCAGTAACTATTATGCCGGTTCCCACCAGCATGAAAAGCGGCAAATAGAAAATTGGAGAATCTGCAGGATCACCGAATATCACATCAAACGATAAGTATCCTGCATAGGTGTTTATGGCTGATTGTGCATCATCCTTGCCATAGACTGCAATAGAGCCTAGCGATAAACCATTTATTGATAATCTGTCAATGATGATTCTTTTACCATTCGTAACGGTTAGCCCTTGATTATTGGCATGACCTACTATTAATGGCTGTTCTCTAGACCAACCATCAGTATCCTTTTGATATACCCTTACGTATCCAGATTCTTTTGTGTTAACAGCTACCAGCAACTTTTTGGAAGCATCACCAAACATTGTGATTTCGACGAATTTATCGCTTGGTGATTGTTCTTGCATCTTTATGACAGTTTTTGCATCTTGCCTAAGAGCATATGTCATATTATTTTGGATCGTCAAAATCCAATTGACTCCTATTGGTTTATCATAGGTATAAACGAGGGGGTGCTTTCTGTCATAGTTTGACGCAGAATAGGGAAAGACAAACCGCTCGGTGTTATGCGTTTTCGCAACTTCGTACGCTTTAGGTGGATTTGCTTGCTGCTCTCTATTGAACCCAAACGCAGCGGGAATTAACAGAACTAACATTAGACCTAAGATAATCAAATAACGCACAAGATCTAATCTTTAATTTAGTAATATAATCCTAGTTTAATTTCAACTTTGATGTTCTTCTAATCTTGGTCTATTTTGCTACAAGACACTGTTTACGTTTCTCCTAATCGAAGAGATAGGACCATGCTTCAACAGAAGTAATAAAGAATTAGGTTATTAGGAACGAACAAGTAAAACCCGTGGAAAACTTTATTTTATCTTGGAACATCCATCTCTAAATGAAATGCAATCGAAATGGAAGCCGCCTGGAGTTTGATACCGCAATTTTCTAATGCGTAATGTCTTTCCAAATCGGGGTACAATTCGGTATCATATTAGGAGATGCAGTCTTTCATGACAGGCGATGCTACTAACATTGGCTAATATTCCTCCTCAAAATCCTCTCCTCCTTCTTCTTCCTCTGTTTCTTCAAAATCCTCCTCAAATTCTTCTCTTTCTTCTGCACTCTTGTACGGAATATCTGCTTCGCCAGGCACGCCGCAGACCGGACATTTGAATTCTATTGTCTGACCCTCAAGAGCCAGGGGAAATTCCTTCGAAAACACCTCATCACACTTCGAACATACTAATGTAGTATGAATATTATCTTGGCTAAATTTATGTGACTGCACTCTAAAGATTGTACTTGCCATTCTTCTTACCTATAGAAAATATACTTTTTTATAAGCCTTGTTATGCACGATTCACAAAAGTAGATAATAGCTTTTCTAAGCGCCTTCAGTGATCAGGGTTTCGCATGATTAGATGTATATTATTATAGTATATGCCCTTTAAACCTCTCAGGCATCTAAGACTGATTTCTTCACTGATGATTCGGCGCATAGCTACGACAAAAGTCTTCAAATAGACTGATACTCCGGTTTTGAGTTATAAATGAGGGCAAGAATATTATGACGAATCTCCTTCTGTTCCATAATGCCTCGGTGTGCTGCTGTCATTATAACACTACTGTTCTTTACCCCTCGCATCTTCATACACAAGTGTTCACCTTCTGCTATCACTATGACTCCTTTTACACCCATCCGTATTATCTCATCAGCGATCTCTCTTGTTAAGCGTTCTTGGATTTGCATTCTTCTAGCATACTTCTCGACAAGACGAACTAACTTAGATATACCGAATACCCTTCCTGAAGGAATGTACGCTATGTGTATCTTTCCGTAAAATGGGAGCATATGGTGTTCACACATACTGTAGAATTGGATATCCTTAACAACGATAGCATCCGTCTCCTCACTGAAGCTAATATTTAGACCTGCATTCGTCCAATAACCGGAAAAAATTTCCTCAAACATTTCAGCCATTCGACGTGGGGTACCAACCAGGCCCTCTCGGTCAGGGTTTTCTCCTAGCTCTATCAACAGCTGTCTTAGCAGTTTTTCAATCTTTTTCTTGTTCAGGGTAAATGTTTTCTTTACAAGCTTGCCATGATTCATAAATTTATCTGACTCCTAAAACCTTGTGCAATTGAGGTATAATTCTTACGTCATGGTACAGAGGAAAAATTACATCATAAAAGTCGAAAAGTTGATGCGTTGTTGGTTCATCTAATCCCCAACTAGGCTGTATTATAAATCCTCTTATTTCTAGTGCCTTTATGCGTTCAAATATGCTTTCTATCAAGTATCTGAATTCAACTAAGCTGCTTGACTTGGTGATTACAATTTTGATGTAAACAATTTTCTTATCACTGACTGCTATACGGAGGCAATCAATTTCATTTTGTAAGAGATTCTCGTAATCACTAGCACCGACAACGTTGGAATCTTTCATCTTAAACTCTACTTTACAAATATCAATGTATGGCAAAACTTTTGCAAATCGGACAGAGTCAAAACAAGACGACTCTAAATATGTCTTTATTTTAAGCTTTTCCTGGACGAAATCTGCCAGCTCTAAAACAGCTTCGTGTTGGATAAGAGGCTCACCTCCGCTAAAGTTAACCTTGTATGTGTTGGGCTGAAGATTTTTCATAATGAGTTCCTTAGCTTCACTCAACGAAAAAGTTGTTCCGCTATCGATCGGTAATGCGTAGGCAGTGTCACACCAACGACAATTCAGCGGGCAACCAGCCATCCGTATAAACATCGTTTTCGTACCAAACAGTATTCCCTCTCCTTCAATACTGGTAAATATTTCGCTAAGTTGTACTCTATTAAATGTCCTTTGCATAAGTAGTTTTGTCCCTTATACCTGCTTTGCTAATTGCAACCTTCCTATTTATACAGGATTCGCACCTACCGCAATGTATCGAATCTTGAGAATTAACACCTTTGCCATCTGTATAACAGCTCCATGTTTCGAAAATTTTGTCACCAAGAATTCTGTATCCCATTTGTAATAACGCTCCTTTACCTATGCCTTCGCTTGAAGGCGTCCATATCGTAACCTTTTGTCTTACGCCGGAATTAATGCCATCCGCTTCTGCCAAATTCAATGTGTCCATTATAGAAGATATAAATTCTGCCCTGCAGTCAGGATATCTAAAATCGTCAGCGTGTGCTCCGAGTGCCACTAACTTGGCACCGATGCTCATGGCCCAAGATGTTGCTATTGTTATAAAAACGGCATTTCTAATTGGGACCACAAGACTATAATCAAAATGATCAGGCAATCGATACTTATCAAATGTTAGGGCGTTGGTTCTACCGTAGAGTTCCTTCATGAATGTAATATCAATTATTTGATGTTCTTTTGCTCCCAATATGGTAGCAAAATATTTTGCCTGCTGTATTTCTCGTTCTGCTCGTTGGCCATAAAGGTAACTCAACATAAAAAGGTCATAGCCTTTATCATGTGCCAAGTACGCAGCAGTGCAAACAGAATCAAGGCCTCCGCTAACAATACAAACTGCCCCCTTCTTAGAGGTTTGAAATTCACTGAATGACGATGTGATCCCCTTATGCACATTTTTATACATAGTTATTTTAATGGATCGAGTATTCTATTCTATTGTTTTACTAAGAGTGCATACACACCACCTATACCGTACGCAAGCGATATCAAAATTCTAGAAAATGCTACAACAATGTCATGTCTTGCAACGAATACGGTTGTATCGAGTCCCGCTGCTACAGGAATCGCAGCTATAGAAACCAGACCCACAATCATTTGCTCTGTGTTATTTACCCCATTGTATTTTTTCATGAGTAGGTAAGTGGAGAGATTCCCTAGCCCTATGCCTAGCAAAATCAGATACTGGTAAAGGGCAGGGTATATACCAATGGCTGCAAAGGGGCTGGCCCAGCATATACCATTTAAAGCTTTGGCCTTACTAGGCCAGCTTATACTTTTCTTCATTCTAGTCCGTAATAAGGGTACCAGTCCACGAAATCTTCGAAAAGTCCCTCCAAATATGACGCTGAAGCTCACCAACCAAACTATAGGATATAGATACGCAGGAGAGTTACTCACAAACACGAGTTCATTTAACAAACTACCCAAGCCCACGGCTATAGAAATGGCTATAAAAAAAAGCCCAAACGCTCGCCTTACCGCAATTTCCTGCAATCGATTTTGCACGAACAATTAGGTTAGCTAATTATAATTTATGAATGTTTATGTTGATAACCTAATTCCTTCCTAGAGACTAAGCAAGTGTATAAACACCAAAAACATGTTATTATGGAGATCAGCCATGATTCTCTAATATCTTTTATCGTATAGCAATATATTTAGTAGTATTGAGTAATTATACTTAATCATTGCATAGGTTAGAAATGTAAACCTTGTTTGAAGGAGACCTAGCATTGCATTTCCTATTTGAATAAGCTCATACCATAATAAAAGAGCATGATCAGCTGTTATCTCTCCTATAGTACTTTTTTTAATACTAATCGACCTTTTAATATTAGAACCAATCACACTTGTTTAAGTATTAAAAACGAAAAAAACTATTTCTTTAAAACAAACAGAACGTTTAGTTACTTTATAAAATAAAATTCCATCAAACTGAAATTGACGAGCTGTTCAGTAACATCACTCTACTGTATAACAGAGACTGACATTCCCAACACATTTGGACGTGATCTAAACTTTTTTAGTAGGTGCCGCCCTATTCCCTTTGGCCTTGCGTTTGTTCTTGATTGTATTCTTGTGAATGTTTTTCTCCTTCTTAGGTTTCTCCTTTTTGTCGCGACTCGTGTTTGTTTGATTTTCTGCTATCTTTGTTTTTGAGTGTCCAATTGTCTTGATAATTGGTCTTAATTTGTCAACATTTTCTATATGAGCAGTATCTCTTAGGATATCCACAGGTATGCCCTTATTGATTGCTATGTGAATATTATTATTAACTAACCCAGCGTCCTTTAATTCTTTTAATGAATAACCTCTTCCGCGTCTGGTTATAGTCAGATTTCTATGCTTACACTTTACAATTGCTTTCTCTGGTACGCGCATCACCAACATGATGTTGAACTACTATAAGATATCTTCGATGATAGAATGGAAATCTATATTTTCAGGAAGTGTAGTCTATTGATATCGGCTTTAACCGACATTAAGGATGTCAAACTTAATCGAGTGACTGAATAGATCTGCAAAATATGAAAAGTATCTTAATCCCCCTCTTTAAAAGAGATTACAGGTAACCAGTCGGAGATCAAGAGTCAAATCTTATTATCATCTTATGCATTAGGTGCTGGCTACATCAAGGTGGCATCATCTTATCTAAAAAGTGGAGTGCGGAAAGGGATTAGAACCCCTAATCTATAGGCGAGGAATCCTAATCATTAAAGTTTTTTCACTCATTTGTTGCGGGAAATAGTAATCCGCTATTCAAGCCATCCTTGTGCCTGAAAAAATAGCTAGGTAATTAGTTTCGCTGTATCGTCTTCGAAATCCCCTTTTCTTTAACGTAATGGCAATATTTTCTAACTCGATTGCTGTTTTTAACCTTTAACCGGTGTCATAACATACATTATTGAAATATTTTTGTCTATCCCATTCTGCAAAGTCATAGATATTAAATTCTATAGTCTTAACACGATCTAATCTTACAATAATTGTATGGTTTTCATAATTATAGGAGAATTTAGCGGATTTACCAACATTTTCTTTCACATTACAATATTCTAAATACCTAGCAAAAATCTTGTTCAGTTGTTCCTCATCGGGTACGCCCTTGCATAATAGAGTAGTAGCAGCCATTGTGTAACAATTCTATGTTCCCAATTTAGTTTAAAGGCACACCTCATAATCTAGCTTTAGTAATAATAACACAATGTTATAAGATCGTATACGGCTACTAGTGCAAATTGGGGGCCCGCTCCCCAAAATTCGCTAGAATCCCTTTTCCATTTTTTTTCCTTGCGGTCAGCAGATAGTCGAACACAAGTAATATAAGAAAGATACGAGGCAGTGTAGTATCTCCAAATGGCAAGGAATATCATGGTCAACCTACAGTCGGTAAGGAGTTCTGCAAAATTGCTCTCTACCTTATCAAAGAGGGACAGTCTAAGTATCTTTATGGCTTCAAGTCAAGGACTAAAAGCAGAATCAGATACCCCTCACATGCTAGGACTAACAAAGAAGACGTATTATACGAGATTAAAGCAGCTTATTGATGCTGGACTGATTACGAAATCTGATGGTGCTTACTGCTATACGACATTTGGAAACCTGGTCTATCAAAAGCACATTGTGGGACTGATAGAAGAGATGAAGAGTTTAAAGCAAATGAATATGGTTGACACCTTAAAAAACAGTAATCAATTTACTGACGATGACATTATGAACTTTGTTGGAAAGGTAACAGGTATCAATTTTGCAGCAACTGAAATGTCACCTAGAGTTGAGATTGTTTGGACATACGAAGATATGGTGTCGGCAATAGTGGAGCGTGTAGAGTTCTGCAAGCATGAAATCATGCTTGCTAGTAGATTTCTTAATGAAATAATAATCAACAATATCCTGCGCAAGTCTAGATCAGGAGTAAATGTAAAGGTGCTAGCTGATCTGAGTCTGGTCAAACAGTTTTTTGAAAAAGAAAAAACTGGGAGACTTGACGATAAGAATGCTGACGAACGTAAAATGGTCGTAGGAAACCCATGGTATCCAGCTAATGTCAGCAGGCGAATAACGAACCTTCCGTTTAGTATGTTAATATTCGATCGAAAAGAAGTTGGTATTGAATTAATCGATTCCGTCGAGCCAACAAAGTTTCGAGGCACCATTTTCTTAAGAGATGAAAAAACTGCCAGGATGATGCTTGACTTTTATAATAACTTGTGGAACGGTTCTCCTTCTCAACACTATGGCGGTACCTCAAGGGTACCCGAAAGTGATGTAAGTAGAAGATATATGACTGAATATTAAACAAAAGTTGTACATCTTTATTTCGCGATAGCTATTAGACACACTTCTCGTGCATTATAATTACGATCGTAGAATCTAACATAGACTAGCATGTAGATGTCAAGATTCAAAGCTCTTCTACTTCTCGTTTTTCTGAGGCACTTACCACCTGCTCATCCATTGGTCTAAACGACTCCATGAAAGCCAAAAAGGCATTATGGCATTCGGGACACACATGTGTCTGTTCATGTTCTAACCAAACCATCTCATCATGTTCTGCGTCTTGGTTGCAGGAAGGACATTTTATCTTGTCTTTATCTGATTTGTTTTTGGCTTTGCGATGGCTACTATTTTGCATTTTTTTAACCCATTTTCACGCTAGCTTCTGGCTTGCCTGGAATTAACCTCTACTAACTTATTATCGTTGTCTATTATTTGACTCACTCGCTCCACTAACTCTTCATTAGTGACCGGCTTTCTTATAAAACAATTAGCATCCACTGCAGAAAATATATCCCGAAAGGCTCCATAATAGACTTCGCCAGCCGTAAGAAAACATATTTTGACTTTCTTATCCTTCTTCTTTAATTCTCGATATAGTTGAAATCCATTTATTCCTGGCATTTTGATATCCAAGATCACTAGAGCATATGAATTAATTTTAAAGTTTTCAATTGCATAAAAAGGATCCTCATAAGATTCAACGTTAAATCCGCTTTCTCTCAAAACTGCTTCTGTTGATATGCTAACATCCTTTTCATCATCTACCAGTAGGATTCTTTTTCGAGTTTCCATTATTAATAACCATGTTTTATTTTTTTGCTATTTCTTGTGCGGTTTTTGTCGTCGTTGTTGGCTTTGCTATTTTTCATTTTCTGCTGTTCAAATGTGAGAGACGTAAAATGTGAGTATCCGTTATATCGAATCTGTGGCGTCATTTGAACAATTGAATACTTTTGTCTCATACTTAGGATAATCTAAAACCTTACTATTAAGGGTATTCATGACGGAGTATATATGCTTACATCAATCTATGTCATAGACTTTCATTACCACGATTTTGTCAATTTACTAGGACTTTTTGCATTAAATATCATAATAGTAGATGATGAATTCCGCATTGATTTACTATTCAAGACAGTTGATTGGTATCAGGACCCTCAGTTAACGCTACAACGTTTCAAAGCAATTTATTTTGATTTGTTAATATTAGACATAAAAAATGCCTAAAATGAATGGATTCAAGTTATAGAGAATTGGAGAAAAGAGATAGAAGGATCAAGGTTTGCTTTCTAACAGCCCTCCAGCGAAATGGGGGATTACGATGAGCTCAGAAAGGAGGTTTTCCAAAAGAAGGTACTAGATATTTTTTTCAAAAAACGATTCAACCTGAAGAGATACTAGAACGTGTAAATAGTATATAGCATCGGATCTAACCTAGAGTGGGACATTTTGCATATTACAAGTTATTGAAAAATTGTAGACGTGTTTAGTACATTCTTTGAACAGATTGCAATATCCGCGTCATCTCTATTTATTCAGCTTACCCAAAATAGCACAATTCGTCGCTTTATGTGTATAAATCAAAAAAAAGGATGTAGTTTGAAGTATTATCAAATATAACATGAAATTTACGGTTGTCGTTATAGCCCCTTCTTTGAAGGCGATTGCAACGCAGATGGATCGGGCACGACAACTCCAGATCAACACCTATCATGTACTGTCAAGAAAGTATGTCCCGATTGTGTAGGATATTTCCGGAAACTGATACAAGGGCACAGACCAACTTTTTCTACTTTGATAGAAGAAGCAACATTTTTTGCCGGTAACTCCTGCGGCTTGAGTTCTTTGCTGTTGCAGTTGTTTCAAGTCTCCAAGCTCCTAGTGGTATCTTGGTGCTCTTTTTGAATCTATTTTCAACTCTCATCCTCTTGAGTACATTGAATATCTGATGGCTCAAAATTCTTGTAGCTGGTTGATAGATTATTACTACTGTCCTTTCCTTCTTTAGGCAGATCTTTGTCTTTTACTGGAGCGATATCATATTATGCTGAAGAACTCGTTCGTTGTTTGCAAATGGTAGTTATTATCCTCTTTGGATTGTGATGCTTGATGATTCCAGGGATAACTTTTGACTGTTCTGTGAATTTGTCATTATTATTGGCTGAAGTAAATCATCATCATGTATGCTAGGTTTTTTGGTATTACGGTAACTTTCAATTATAAGTTTATCAGATCACATAAAGCAATTGGTAATCTAACACCTGCAGAAGCAGCGGGCATCAATTTAGAGATGGAAGAAGATAAGGTTCAAAATCTAATTCGACAAACACCATTAGACAATAAGATATAAGAAAATAGTGCATAGCAACTCATTATTGACTTAAGGTATTAGAGTAAACAAATCACTCATCCTAAGAAAATACGACTGCATTGTAATCAAACCAAACGAATGACAAAAGGAATTGAAGAGAGGGTAATGAAACATTAGTAAAACATGGATTTTCGTGGCTATCACATGGAAAAGGTAGTTGCTGGATTAAAGGTAAAACTTGATAATCATTTGCCCTCCGTTGTACTAGCCTATCTGTTGGCGATTAGAGTCTTCATAAACAGCTCTTAGTAGGATATTTAAGTTTCCTGGAATATCTTGCTTTGTCAATTCTTCAAACGGCCTTTTGACATAGTTCGATGGCCATATCAAGATCATTACTTCCTTAGTCGACTCGTGGATGTTCATTTCGTTCTGTTATGCTTTGATATATTCGCAAATAGTGATGACATTTTCTGAAATTGTCAGCGCTACTTTCTTAAGTGTCTTGTTAAAGCGGTGTTTCGATTTGTAGTATGCAATGGCGTCTATCTTTCTTTTTTTCTTTCTAAGTCAGGTTGCTGCTCGTCTTCAGTATTACAATCTATTCAAGCTATCTAGTCTACATTAGAGTCCCTAAGTATAGCGCGGGGAGTGGGATTCGAACCCACGAGTTCTTTCGAACATGGGATTAGCAATCCCACGCCCTACCAGGCTAGGCGACCCCCGCCCCAACGGGACAAGATGGTATTGGAATATATTAATGGTAGGTGAGTCAGACGACTAGCCTAACTGTGCAATTGTAATTCAAAGATTGGAAGTTATTGGCCTCTTAATTAAAAAGATTATAAAATGGGCTGGCTTGTTTATACTATCTTTGAATCTTAGAGAATCGAATGACGTCTTTCGAAGGGCCATAATTAGGACCTTTTTTGAACCAGAATTAATTAAAATGGATTATCATAAATCATCTGCTAAACATCCCCTCATCAAGGATGATGGTCTAGCAGTCGAAAATGTATTGCACCTTTTTTTCGATGTTGTCACTGGAAATGATTATCCTGACGGTGACGAATGGTTCAGTGTAGAGTACCTTATCCCTCATAATCTAAAATTACCTGACAGCCTCAAAGGCCCAGACTATTTTACAACTATTACTTTATCTGAAGGAAAATATTTCTGGAGACATAGAGAGTTAATCCGCTTTAAGTATGGCAAATCAAAAAAACTTACAGAGGCTTTGGAATTTATCAACAAGAGATATCGCGAGTTAATTAAAGCTTTAGAAGATTCTTCTGTTGCTAACCATTTAAAGTGAACATCACAGTATTCTCCACTGATTATCAATAAAGCGATAACGTTCTAAACTACTATATGATTTTGCGATCAATGGTAACCATTTGAAAGAAAGCTCGTCATAGGAGTACTCGACTTCTTCTATGTTACGTGGCATTTGTAAGATTTGTGGTGGAATGATATCTACCAAGTATTCGATCTTCTCAAGACCCATTTCGAAGGATCTACTATTCTTGTTTAAAAGAGAAAATATTAAACGGCATTTAGAACACGTACTTATTCCACAAAAGCATAGGAATACCTTGATACCCTTCCGGCCTCGTCGTCTCTTCATTTCTTTTATTAGAGCCTTAATTTTGAACCATCGTTGCATCGTGAGCGTTTGAAAAAAAATTTCGTCGTAGGGAATAGGAAATTCAATGTTTATCATGCTAACATAGCTACTATCCTCTATAGGGCGCTGCTCCTCTTCAACCGATCCGAAAACTCCTTTTAAAGTACTGTAGATGATCTCTGTCTCAAAAAGAGCTACCCCGTAGTAAGTTAGCCTCGCTACTTGATTTTTAGCCAAGTTGAAGCAGACCAACAGTATTTGAAAGCGGTTATAAGATACGCTTCACTATTTTATGTAACTCGATCCCGATTAGTTCTGAAACTCTTTTTTCATCTCTCTCTTCTCTATGCCGAGTACGTTCCTTTTTGGCTAATCTAGAGTAACGATACGACTTAACTTCATACAGATTCCCGTTCCTTATACTCTGTCTCAGCCGTTTACAATCTCCTTTTGATAGCAATTTTGTACAGAGTGGACAATACACTAATCTATGTATCTTATTCTTTGATTCTAGGATGTGCCCGTTATTATCTTTGAACCACGTCATGTTAGTAGGTAATTCCGTTTCTATTAACACACTCTACTTTAAAAAGCGTTCTCGTGTTTGGTTTACGAATATGATGGCTTAAATTACATTTCTTTCATATGAAAGCAAAAATAGAAATGAAAAGTTGTATTGACGTCCGGCTACTAAAATAAAGGAAACTTAAAGTATCACTGCAAGATGAGATCGGACCAAGTGACACCAAATGTATCACCACTCATTGTTGCCACTAATGAAACTTTGGAGAAGTAGAAACCACCTGACTAATTGTTTCAAAGTCAAAAATGCTTTTCATGGCGTGAAGTTTTTGCAACGACCGCAAGAACGGTCAGTAGGGCATAAAAACACTGGTGATGAATGGTATTAATTACCATTAGTTACCAAAGTTTATATTATGGCAAGCTCATATAGCAAAAGAAGAGATAATGGTAGACAATAAATCAAAGGATGACAATTCCGTCAGGACAGCCGATACCCAGGACATATACGACACGGTGAAGAATAACTATCTTAGATCGATTGATGAAATCGTGAAAGTTCAACCCCAATATTCACAGTCAATCTCCAATCTGCAATTGGATTATATCCAGACGATCAAGAATACGATCCAAACAGCAATATCTGCGCAAAAGCAACTAATAGGCGGCCTAAATATACAGCTGGCAGCACCTTATACTGAGCAATTCACAAAACAATCAAACGAGATTACAAATAATGCAATACGAGCAGTGGCAATAAACAACGAACTTATTATCAATGCATTAGAGGCTGCAAGAGAAAACCTTAAAATCTATAATAGAACAGTAGATTCAGTAACGGAGTTTAACACTAATGTCGGTAAAGCATGGACTTCGTTATTTTCTGTACAGCAGCAGTTCTTCAGGCACTAAACTTTTTTTATTTTCCTCTATTATCAGCCACTAGCTGGACTGAATAGGCATCCATGAATTAGAGAGACTATAATGAATGTTCTTCTCATTAGTTTTAGGCAATCATCTGCGCGATACTATTCCAATACATACATAAATCTATGATACATGTAGAATAACGATGAAAAAAGAATTTATCGTTTCAAGGATTGAAGCATCACAAGACAGTAGTCCCTACGTTTACATTACGTTTACCGATCCATCTGACTACAAAGCAGGCGAAAGGTCGCAAACTCCTTTCGGATCGAACGCAGTAGCATTTTCATCGCCAGAGGACCTTATGAAGAATATGCCAAAAATCATCTCTGGAATGGTAGGCGGCGGAGGTGCAACCGGTACACCCACTTTGAAAATGAGCATGAGAGAGTACCAGGATATGAGTATCAAAGTTGGCGATAAAGTTACTGTTGAGATTAAAAAATCAGATACCAGCGGAATATGATGAAGCTGAAGTGATGATTACACCTTTTGATCCCTTGACTGATAGCGTCGTAGTTTCCAACATATGCAACCCAATCAGCTAGTTTTAATTCTCAATAACTTGAGTAGGTAATAAGTCAAACTTTTCCATAGTTAAATGTCCTGTTTCAAGTTTGTGCATCTCTACATCGGAATGAAAAATAAAGTCAAATTTGCAGTTATCGCATACCCAGATCATTTTCAAATCCTCATTGTGCATAGGGGAATCCTATGCTTTTGTCTGGAATTTAAGAGCTAAGTAGGTATCTATTATATGTTTTATCAGGTAAATTATAGAATAACTAGTTTAATACCCCCAACACTGGATATATCGCGCTTATTATGTAACATTCATACTTGTAGGCAAAGTTGCATGCAAATGAATCGGAATTTCAAGTCCTGGTTACAAGAGTTCAGTAAATATCTAGTAGGTTAACCTACGTATGTCAAAGCATCCTATTGCAGACAGTACAAAACTCTAACTCACTTGTCCCCTCGAGAAGGACTTGACTGACGATCTAGCTTCTTAATGTTAACAATAACAAATCATCTTGCAGATGGAATTATTCCTCTTGCTAAGTATAATAGACATTGAAAAAAATTTCCTTTCTTCAGAATAGATGATCACGCCGCCTGGGCTTGTGATAAATCAAGTGTAATTTTGTTATCTTGTCCAGGCTGTATGTTCTGGACGTTCTTGCAAATTTGGGCGTTCGATGGTAATATTGTAGCACATACGCGTACTTCTGCAGTTAGATTTATGGTTGCAGGAATTCTAAACGAAATTTCCTGATTGTCGTTCTTGACATCAATATTTGAAGCAACGCCAATATTATTGACAGAAATATTTACTGCACCATTTATAACATTCCCATGAGCTAATTTGACTTTTAATATTGTGGAATTGCTTTCCTGCGCAACAACTGTTTGTATATTGGCGATCCCGAAGCTAGATAAGGCTAGAATAACTAGAAATGCATTAATGATCCATTGATTCTTCGCTATTTTTTTCATAATATGAATTGTTTGCATGATATGACATTTAAGAACATGGAACTAATTTTTTATACAGTACGGCAACTTTTCCTTTACAGTTTATAGATGATTGTCATGAACGACGACGTCGTTTTTGACCAATTTGTAGGTTATTCTAACTATCACTCCTATTTGAAATTGTTCTCATGAAGTGACGCATCATCGTAAAATTGAGGGTTTTTATAGAGTAGATGTATTCTAGAAAATATCATGTCATCCCTATGCATCACTCAAAGATAACAGATATAGGAATGATAACTAATATACTTTCACTTGGATTTACATGCAGCCATACTCTATCCAAGATCAAGATACAATTTAGTCTAATTTCTTTAAATAAAAAAATTCGCCCTGATTAAAAAGAAATTCCATGGATTTTCACATCTTAAATGACGATAATCTTAAAATCCGGTATGCAGTAGGTGGCTCAAAAGGTGAGATCGTATTATTGATTCATGGTTTAGGCGGATCAATAGAAAGCTGGATAAACAATATTGATACACTTTCAAAGGAATTCAAGGTCATCGCCCTCGATCTCCCAGGCTTTGGTCTCAGTGATAAGCCTATCATTGATTATACTATTCCCTTCTACACGAACTGCACTACAAAATTCTTGAGAATTTTAAGTAGAACACGTCATGTGTCTATTGTAGGTGCATCTCTTGGAGGTCAGATTGCTGCGTAAATTACGCTAAGGCACCATGAGCTTGTTTCTAAGCTAGTTCTTATAAGCCCTGCAGGCGCACTTCCGAAATCATTCAAAGGTACGCCCTCCTTATACAAATACGTCTCTATTCTAAGGGCTGATTCTGTTCTAGAAACAAAAAAAGCCTTATCAGCTGTCGACAGGCATAACTAAGTAATCGATGACAAGCATGCAGAGATATCTTATCACAGATTGTCGTTACCAGGCGCTAAGCACGCTTTTGCCTCTGCTCTTAGAGGTAGTAGCAAAGCAGCAAGATTAGATAAGAGGTTGGACAGAATTAAAGCTAAGATGCTGTTAATTTGGGGTAAGGACGATCAAATTATTCCTGTCAAATTCACTGAACCCTTTGTGAACCTAAGAAATTGCAGGATAATTCTCATTGAAAATTCTGGTCATCAATTATATTTTACCAGTTATGTTCTCTTTAATAAATATGTGTCAGATTTCATAAAAGAGAGCACAGCAATATAAATAAAAATCATAAGAATTACCTCAGCACCTAATTTTCGTTTTTAAGAATAGGAGGAACTAGACTTTCCCACAATTCTAAACGCTTCAAATTAATTTCTGTTTCAAAAGTAAAACGGTGAATAAGAAGCTCCTCCGCACCATCAATATCTTGACTGATTTGATTTCTTTATTGTCATAGTACTAGCTTCAAGCGGCAAGGATCTGCGGTCTATTTATGGAGATTACGATCAAGAATGACCTGTTGTTATTCTCGCAATACCCCAACCTAATGATCAAACTATAGAAAGTATGAGATAATTCGATATTGATCACTGGAAGTCATCATGAAATATGATGTGTCATAAGAAGGATTGCGTTGAAACTTTAGAGACGATATTGTTAACCTTTCAGATATTTTTGATACATAGAGATAGCCATCTCTTGACGAACTGATTGGACTGACCCAGGACGAAGTGTCCTTATCTTCTTGATAGCAACGTCAGCTGTCAAATCCTCTACTTTTACTAGGTACGCACCTAGCACTGTGCCTGTTCTGCCCTTGCCAGCTGCACAATGTACCATGACTGGTCTTCCATTCTCTATCTGTAGTTGAATATGCCTAACTACATTGTCCAGCTCTTCGAGCGTGGGGACACCATAGTCTTCTACATTCAAATGAAAGTAATCGATATCATTAGCAACATTGTCATTAAACCATTTTGATGGTAGTGGCAACTCTCTCACTGTAACGATAGATTTGACTCCATGGGTAACCACCCACAAGAATTGTGAAGATGTGACAGGCATACCGCTTCCCGCTAATTTCCCTTCTATAATCCAGCTAAAATTGGTAGGGCTACTTGCTAAGCGTCCATGAATCCATCTAAAGCCATTGCCGACCAGGGTCATTTATACTCTGCCCAATGTATAATTAAATCGGAATATATTGATGATCCGAATTCTTAATCTGGCCAGCCCATTGGAGAATGTAAGCTTCTTGAAATTGAATCGTTAGATGTGTTATTGTTGTAGTTTATGATGGTACACTTTTTTGGCCGGTTTATTGGATCCTCTTTTGTTTATCCCTCCAAGTAATCGTGTGATTTTGGGACTGAGGCCCCAGAATGTATTGAGTCGCGACCTTCATTACTTGACGGATTATTTTTTTTGCACTATTTCGGTTTTAATAAGTTTATGTCAGCATCAGATACTACAAGGACTTTGTGGCTTTTGCCATGTTTTGTGAATAATTTTTCTAAAGCCTCGGCCATGTTCTTGTAGGTCTTAAAACCGAGCTTAGTTTTCAAAAAGTACTCAGGCAACGTCGATAAAATTCCGAGGTCGTATTTTTGTCGTAATTCATTCATATAAAGAAGATGCTCAAGACCATTTGCATAAAAGGAGTTTCCTTGGAGTTCTTCCAACTTTAACCGTCCTTCGACAAACATCTTAATCGCGCCTGGGCCTATACCGTTCAGACTTTCTGCTAATAATATGATAGATCCATTTTCTTTGACGATAGGGTATGAATTCCATAGCGAATTCAGAGTGGCTGTGAGAGTTGATTGCCCCTCTATCTCGCTACTTGGACTAATGATTGCAGACTTACATTTCTCTAATTCAATTTGAGTGCCAGAAGTTAAGTGTGCAATCGCATCTTCAAATGCTTCAGTGATGCCTCCATAGGAAATTGATGCTATACCGGCTGAATTCGCTACTACTTCGATTGATCTCACAGAGACCTTTTCCATAGCAGAATATGCAATTTTCAGCGGCTGCGTTCTAACTCCTCCATGAGGTAGATCGTCATTTCGTGCAGTAAATGCGTCTAGCATTGGTTCAGGCATAAAATTACGCAACAAAATAGTGGGAGTTCCGCTGAATCCAAATAATGGGTCGTAGCCAGTCCTACAAAGGAAAATAGTGCTTTCAAATTTTTTGATCCTTTCCCACAATGACTTATATTCAAGCCTGTTTAGTAAAACTGAGCTATCAATTAGATTATTTCGTAATGCCTCGTACAGATCAGGAAGTACATCCACGGTCGTATCCTTGAATCCTTTAACGCTGGCCGATTCAGCAAGTAATCTAACAACGGTGGCAACCGATTTCGATCCCGATAGAGCCACCAGAAGCGTATTATCAGTTAATGCTACATTGCTTAGTGTCAATTTGATTTCTTCGTCTGAAAGCGACTGCATGTTAGAGGAGATCTGAGTGAGCAAGTTCTCGTATTTGATATCCAATACTACATCTGTTGTACCGTATCGAAGCCAGATCTCAGGCATATCTAAAAATTAATGAACAGTTCAAATAAATCTATTCCATAATATACTACATTGACTACTGATTTTGCTTCAGAAGTTGCTTGGTTACTACATAAGAGGAATACCTTGCAATTTGGTATATTCAAACTCCACAGTGGCAAGGAGAGCACTTACTACATCCACATTCGAATCTTGCAGAGCTTTCCTGAATATTTCAAGCTTGCGATACATGTGTTAAAGGAAATCATAACGAATTGCTCGTGCATTTCATCCATTGACCTCGGCTCCGCCTTCAGGATTAGTATTTAGTGCTGCTTTAGCATATGAATTGGAGAAACCCCATACTTATGCGAGGACAGAATCAAAGTTGCATGGCACCAACAAGACGGTCGAAGGGTACCTTCAGTCTGGATCAGAAGTATTGTTATTAGACGACGTTGTATCAATTGGAGTTTCAATCAGCAAGGCAGCAGATATTATCAGTGCCAATGGTGGTATTATGCATAACTTCGTCGCTTCAATAAATAGGGAAGAACGGGGCAGAAGCGATGTTGAATTGAATGAATATTTATCTAACTTCGGTATTTATTGCTCAAATCGTAGAAATTCATCTGAAGGGATTAGTAAATGACAATAGCATGGATTCACTATTGACACATGGATTAGATAGCGGGCTTGAGCCAGATTAGCCTTCATAAATCATTAAGTTTTTCTCCTCTAAGAGCAGATGTAGGTTGTGGACAGCCCTATACACCTCACTTTCCTTTTTAGCACCAGTGCATACAAGCTTGCCGCTAGCAAACAATAGAATTACGGTTTTTGGATCCAGCATCCTGTGAATCAATCCTGGAAATTGTTCCGGTTCATACATGCTCCGCGGAAGAACTCGAGCAGCGAGCTCCAGATGAATCTTTCCGCCTAGGCTTGCGGACGCAACAATATTCTGAATTTCAATTTGAGGTTCATGCTCAATCGGAATACCCCCTCGCTTTAGCTTCTGTACAACATTTTTGACTGCCTTAATTGCTTGTTCTTCTGACTTTGCGCCCGTACATACCATCTTACCTGAACTAAAAATTAAGGTGGCTGTTTTTGGAGATTTAAGCCTAAAAACGAGGCCAGGAAATTGATCCGGATGATATTCGACGTCAGGAAATATTTGTGTAACCAGGTTCAAATTTACTGTTTGATTAACTGTTGCAGATGCAACAACGTTCTCGATACTGACTATAGGTTTAGTTTGGGGCATACACTAGAGTGGCTTTATAAATACGAACTATATATACCTGCGTGCCTAAACATTCTAGTAGATTTCACCATAGATCTGAGAGCGTATTTTCTTACTGATTCTCTGAGATGTCATATCTCCACCAAAATGACTGTATACGTGCTTTTTGGGCTCAGATAGTCTACATTTTTGTACTTTAATAATAAGATCTATTCCATCGTAGACAGTTAGAGTTTCAGTCACTTTATGAATTCAATTCCAACTTTACTTTTTTAGCTAGCTCACTCATTTCAATAGGTTTTTTTATGAAACAATCTATCTCTAAGGTTGGAAATACTTCTTTTAATGCTTGATAATACACTTCGAAGGCTGTAATAAAGCATACTTTAACGCTCTTGTCAACCTTTTGAAATTCTCTATACAGTTCAAATCCATTCATTTTCGGCATTCTGACGTCAAGTAGGAGAAGATGATACGTATTGGGCTTGAATTCTGATAGAGCTAGGGAAGGGTCGTTATACACGTCTACACTGAACTCTGGCCCTTCAAGGCCACGTTTAAAGGCCAAAGTAATATCATGATCATCATCTACAATTAGAATGCGCTTCATCAAAATCACTAAAATCTTATACTTTCATAATTTCTGGCTATCTTTTTGTCCGAAATATATGTACGTAATTCCACTATTCTGGCTGAGTTAATGATTCTGACTAAGCTCATTCCTTTTACGTGGACAAATCTGGTTATCTATAAGAGAGCCAGAGTAGAGGATTCAAGTAATGCCCTTTTCCTGGTATGTTCAAGACATACGATTTTGCTACTATGAATGACTTGGTTCTATCTTTCATTATATCCACCTCTACGGTAGTTGTTCTGATTGTCTCCATAGCTACGTCTGTGTTGATATCCTCCCCCGTATCCACCTCTACGGTAGTTGTTCTGATTGTCTCCATAGCTACGTCTGTGTTGATATCCTCCCCCGTATCCACCTCTACGGTAGTTGTTCTGATTGTCTCCATAGCTACGTCTGTGTTGATATCTTCCGTAGGAATGTGGCTGAGATATGGGTGTTTCAATACCCATTTCTTCATTTAGCTTACGAATTGGCTGTTCTGTCTGTCTCAAAATACGTCCAAAATCTTCAAGCCTATCTTGGGAAACTAATGATATGGCTTTACCGCTGGCACCCGCCCTAGCAGTTCTTCCGATTCTGTGAAAGTAAAGCAGAGGATCTTCTGGAATATCGTAGTTGATCACATGGCCAATAGCAGGAACGTCTATACCTCTAGCTGCGATGTCAGTCGCGACTAAGATATCTTCCGCTCCTTTTTTAAATCTATACATTGCGTTGTCTCTTTGCTTCTGGGAAAGATCACCGTGTATTGTAATTACTTTGAACCCCTCTTGTTTCAATTCTGTTCCAAGTCTTTGAGTTCTCTGTTTTGTAGCTGCGAAAACAATTGTCTGCTTCTCATCTCTATTCTTGATAAAATTGCATAGATGGCGGAATTTCTCCTTTTCATGTATGACTAAATAGGATTGATCTATTGTATCAAGGCTCAACTCCTCCTCGTTCAGTCTGATTTCGTGGGAATCTTTCATATGTTCTTGTGCTAATCTCAAAATTTCCCGCGGCATCGTTGCAGAGAATAGACACGTCTGCCTTTCTTCATTTACGTAAAATAGAATGAACTTTATATCATCGATAAAACCCATATCCAACATTCTGTCAGCTTCATCAAGGACTACGAACTTAACGTCATCAAGCTGAATCGAACCTCGCTTAAGGTGATCAATTAATCGACCTGGGGTCGCAACTACTACTTGGGGTTTCCTTCTTAGTTGTTCGTATTGTAGATTAATGCTCTGGCCGCCGTAGATGGAGACTGCTCTAATACCGATGTATTTCGCAAACTTTTTGATCTCTGTTGTTACTTGATTTGCTAACTCGCGTGTAGGCACGAGTATCAACGCCTGAATTGGGCCACTCGGTTTTAACCTAGTTAGCATAGGGAGAGAAAAAGCCGCCGTCTTGCCGGTTCCCGTATGTGCCTGGCCTATGACATCTCTACCTTTTAAGACAAAAGGTATAGCTTTCTCCTGAATTGGGAAAGGCGTCGTATATCCATTTTCTTCTAATGCTCGAATTATTTCATTATTAAGTCCTAATTCTCCGAATTTTGTTTTCAATTTCACTTCTCACTCTAATATTTACAAAAGTAACGGAAGAAGTGAGAAACAGTTTTTAGGTGCTTGACATATCCGCCGTACTACTCTTGTCTTCTGAGATTACAAATTACTCAGATATAAGGCATACGGAAATGGAATAATCATAAGGCTACGACAAGTGTTAGCGTTTCAGTGTTTCACTGTTTGGGTGGTTGAATCGGGGTATTAATCATACTAGGAATAGTAAAAATATGTCAGGTGATAGCTCAAGAATATTCTTTAAGTAGCAATGAATTAAGCAAAAATTTAGCCATCTAAACAGTAGAATATTTAAGTTAAGCAGGACAATGTCTTGTAGCCTTTATGCTAAACGAAGAGAATAATCAAAGTCAGAAGAAACTACGTGGCTCTGGCGGGTATGTTTTTGCAAAGGTAACGGACGAGGAACAAAAGAATGGAAACCTAGGGGGCCCTGAACTTTTCCTGGCTGGAATCGGCAGGCTAAGCGAGGATCGGTTTTCGAAGTATTATTGTAATAAGTGCGAAAGTGAATATCAAGGAGCACCAACAATTCAGTTCGAAAACCCGAACGAGGAGCTGGGAGAGGATGTTGTCCTGATCGAAAAAGGTCAATATATATGCAGTACATGCAATAATATAATAGCGCAATATCGTAAGTTTAATGCACACTCCTCAGATCAGAAAGTGCAACAATTCGAAGAGGGTGAGAGATCCTCGATTGGTGCAGAAAGAAAACCGCCAGGTACCAACAATGCTGAGAGCGTAACTTCAGTTTCAAGGATCAGCGAAGAATTTTTTCCAGTTCGTTCATTAATTGGTATGGCAGCATATGATAACGAAGCTATCTTGGTTGGAAACGTGCATGAAATAGGATTACGTAAATCGTCTGGAGGAAACATCCAAATCATGGTGAAGATTTCCAATCAAAATAAGAAAGACGATAGTACAAATATTCAGGATAGAGAGTTCAAATGGACTGACATTTCAAAGATTGGAGACATAGTACTTCTTGGCAACACCAAATCAGATGAAGAGACAAACAGCTCTAGGTCCTCATCTACCACAACGAATCAGTCGAGATTATGTCACTCATGTGGCTACTCAAACCAAGGAAATGCTGATTTTTGTGAGGAATGTGGAAGCAAGCTTAGTTAGTGTAGGCAGTTAATAGCATCGTTCCTTTTTTCATATCTCAGTCTACATTGGCCGAAGGTTTGTCCACGTCACGAACTGAAGACATTCCTCGAACACAGCTGTACCCGGTTGATTCGCAATGGATGCAGGGTCAAGCATCTCTACGTATTTTTGAAATTATGCAGCCAATGGAAGTATAACGTTTTAGCCTATGAAGTCGCTTGAACTCAAAGAAAGGTGAGAATCCTAGGGATTTAATCCTAATATGGGATCCAAAATGCTAGTTTATGGATCTGTCAGATTGCTAAGCTTCTGGGCATCGAGTATCAAATGCTCCAAATGTCGATATGAATTTAAATACTCTTTTCCCTTCTCTGAAGTCCTATAGAGAACGCTACTATGATCAGAGTTAAGATGAGCTATTAATTGTGATGAGAGGAGCTCCGTGAGGTAGAAGTTTATTTGATCATAGCTTAGGTTGGCCCTATACATGACATGAGTTTTCTTCAATCCTTCGCTTGCACATACAGATAGGATATCTGCCATGATTTGCAGTTTTCCTCTGTTGCAACTATTTTTCTTATTCTCGTACGATGATGAAAGCATCTTGTATATCTACCTCTGTTTAATGACTCGGCTTATACATTAGGGGAATGGAGGAATGTTAATATTGGAACGAGGGTTCCATCGGCGTCCTAGCCTGACATTGCTGCCATCTCCACTAAATGCCCTTTTTATGCCTGCACTGAAATCAAAAGATGATCGATGGAGTGATGAAGTGGACTGCAAAGTCGATTTTACAAATTCTTCTCACCACCTGTTTACTAAAAGCAGTCATGCCACCAACCCACAAAGAGTAGAAAGCTGGCATAATTGAAATATCTGCAGGACCATGAATGTACAAAGGGTTTATAAAGTAACATAAAATTCCATGTCACGACCAATAGAAACCTCATAAAATTGTATGATTGAAATTCATGATTTCAGACTATACCCAGTTACTATTGAAGCTCTATCGTAGATGGTGGTTTGCTTGAAACCGCATAGGTGACCCAAGTTACTCCTTCTACTTCGTTGGTGATTCTATTACTAATCTTCGCAATCAACTCATGAGGTAATCTAGCCCAATTTGCGGTCATTGCATCAATAGACTCTACGACTCTCACAATTACAATATGGCCGTAGACACGCTCATCACCTAACACTCCAACAGCTTTATCATCTCCTACTCCAGCATAAGCCTGCCATACATTTTCATAAAATCCAGCAGTACTCAATTCGTCTTCAATTATTTTGCTGGCGTGTTTTGCAATTCGTAGCTTATCTGCTGACACTTCCCCAATTATTCTAACAGCCAGACCTGGTCCTGGAAAAGGATGTCTTCTTAACAATACATCTGGAACTTCTAATATCCTTGCGACCCTTCTAACCTCGTCTTTATACAAACTTTCCAATGGTTCAATCACTTTCAACTTAAGCCATTTTGGAAGACCCCCCACGTTATGATGTGTTTTGATGACTGCTGCTGGGCCCTTTGAAATTCCACTTTCGATGATGTCAGGGTAAAGTGTTCCTTGCGCGAGCCATTGAAATGGACCATTTTTTTTAGCCAAGTTATCAAATACGACCGCAAATTGTTCACCTATGATTTTCCGTTTTTGTTCAGGATCATGAATCCCTTTCAATTTTCGTAGAAACTGTTTCTCCGCGTTAATATGAATTAGTCTTATACCTAGGTGACGGTCAAAGTTTCTGACAACCAAGTCTTCTTCACCTTCTCTCAACAATCCGTGGTTTACGAATACGCACCTTAAATTATTCCCTATGGCCCTTTGTAGTAAAGCTGCAACAGTAGTCGAATCAATTCCCCCACTTACAGCACATAAAACTCGCTCCTTTCCAACCCGCCTTCGAATGTCTGCAATAGCCTTTTCTACAAAACTCTCCATAGTCCAGTCTGGCTTTGCTTCACTGATTTTTTCGGAAAAATTTTTTAGGATGTCAGTCCCTCTCTCTGTATTAATCACCTCAGGGTGAAATTGCACTCCATAAAACCTCTTATTTTGGTTTCCAATGGCCGCGGAGAATGAATTTTCTGTATGCGCCAAAATCTTGAAACCTTCTGGTATCATCTCCGCTGCATCCCCGTGGCTCATCCAACATTTTATTTTATTCCCAATGCTGTTAAAGAGATCACATTTGTTATCTACAATTAGCTCAGCGCTTCCATATTCTCTATTAATAGATTTTTTGACTTTACCACCAAAAGTATCCACTATAATCTGCAGACCATAGCATATTCCTAAAATTGGAATTCCCATTTCAAAGATCTTTTTATCAGGTTTTGGCGAATTTTCCAGATAAACTCTCGCTGGTCCGCCAGAAAGAATAATGCCTTTGGGATTGAATTCGTCGATCACTCTTGCAGAAGTATTGTAAGGCAGAATCTCACAATAAACGTTCGTTTCACGTATGCGCCTACATATTAGGTGGCTGAACTGTGACCCGAAATCAAGCACTAATATCTTATCCATGCTATTATAGTTTGGAACTCTTCTCGATCATTCTAGTGAATACCCAGGTAGATGTGTTGAATATCTCATTCAGTCGTTCTTTTTCTCTGTAATTGTTTATTAATATCCTACCGATAATGCCATTCTCTTCTTCTTCGATGTCGTAATTCAGTGCTTCTGACTCTTTAATATGGCCTTGAGTGACCTTTTCCCTGTCTTTAGTTTTCATCCCGTCCAGTATTCTATTCAAAAAGAACGATTTGAACGGGGGTGTATTAACATTAAGATAAATTCCTTTGGCAGGTGCTATTTCCAGAGAGCTCGGCAACACTTCAACATTTGCCAGCAATAAATCATCCTTTATACGTTTTAACTGCTTAAGTTCCTTAGGCTCAACAGACGTTTGAGCCTGATTCCCTGAAACAACCTTTTCTGTGATAATATTAGTAGTATCATTTCTAACTTCCTGGTTTGAGGTAGCCGTAGGTCCAATCTTTGGAAACTCGGAGTATGCCTGGATTAGAGGCTGACTCACAGAAGACGCAAGGTTAGAAGCGATCTTAAAGCTACCTTGTTTTAATAGCTTATCAATAAGTGAAAGTGCAGTACGCAACTTTATGACTTCGTCCTGCTTATCAGAGATGATTTTTACGAGCCATTCACGTACTTCGGCAGCGCGTTTGATATCATCTTCAGAATAATTAGACATCTTCATGCCATCTTTGGCGTAAAAGATATAATAGTTTTTCAGCTTAAACGACTATCACGAGACCTCGAGGGTAATTGTATTGAGCTGTTTCAATATCTTGATTCTTACTTTCTTTACATCATCCCCACCTTACTAGTACCTCACAATATCTAGATTATCTTGGCCAATCTATGCTAAAACAGCAATGCAATGATACCTAATAGTGCTAAAACAACTTCAAATATATCAATTAGCTGTCTAGATTTGATGGAGCTTGAGACTAGACCACATTTACTTTAAAGCGAGCGAATCCTCTAATAGGAGTTTCTGAGGTATCAAACAACCTTGATCGAGACATCGTAGCTAGCATTTCTAACATATGCTTTCCCACTTTCATCTTCGCCTTTTTCAATTTGAGGTCCTTTATTACCTCTTTTGAGTATCTACCTATGTGATTGCCAAACTCCATTCCTATAAGGAGAATTTCTTTAGCTGCAAATTCTTCTGCAAGAAATACGCATCTGTCCCCATCAGTAAAGCCCCCAAAGTTATGTACATTTTGAATCGGTTTTACCTGCGTAGATCCAATAACGTGCTTAAAAGTTGGCACAATATTTTTTATCGCATTTATATTATCTCCGTGTGCATGTACTACCATGACCGATCCCATCCGCTCTGCCTTCCGTAGGAAAGATGGAGGTCCGTCCAAGTCAGTAACTACGATATCAGGTTTGATTCTAGCTTTGATCAAGGGCTGTATCGCGCCGTCGGCCACAATTTTGACAGCTTTAGGATTCTTTTTTATAAAGCTTATATGATATTCCAAACTATCTCCAGCGCCTACAACTATTATTCTTTTGCCGGCGATTTTCTTCTGCAATACGTCCATGTCAAGAGCTTTTCTCTTTATCATCCTAGAAAGTATATCTGCCGCTTCCTGATCCTTTTCTGTACTATATCCGAACTGTAGTCTAATAGCTTGGTAGTGTGGAAACCAATCTACGAACTTCACGCTTAAAATTACAGAGAAGTTATTAATAGGTCATTTGATGAATACTGGTCGTTGCCCAAAAAAAATATCTATGGTAGATGCCCTAGGTGTAAAATAAAGAGTGACCTACACGTGGTGTCTGGAATCGCGGGCAGAGAGAAGTTTCGATGTAATCAGTGCTATCATACATTTGGTATAGATGAAGTTTGATCTGATAAGGATGTATAATGCGCTCTTTTCAATGTGTTATACTCGACAATTAGTTTAGCGGTAAATCCGGGTCCGCCTAATCGTTAGCTCACGAATTATTAGAATACTCATTATTAATATATGTTTTCTCAACAACTATATCTGTTTGATAAAAATGCAATCTACTATGAAAAAGCCATTTAGCCTACCTTCGTTACTCAAGGGGTTTGGTCTATAGTTTCGTCTGCAAGGTCAAGAACTGAACAACTATGAAAGGAAAGAAATCTTATTGATGCTTATAAATTGAAACATATACGTAAGGTGTTATGTACTTACACATTTTTTCTGGTGCCTACCTATATTATATCCATATCGGAGTAGGCTATGTTAGTTCCAGGCTCCAATCATAATACATTTGTTTCGAATGATCGAAACTTTCGGATTTTAATAAAAATTACCAACAAATTAAAATATTATCACAACTCAACAATTAAAGATTAAGAGGTAAAGGTGATCATTCGTTTGAAAGATGGAAAATATAATATAGCGATATTCGACACATTTAAAACCCGTAAAAACAAATTTACTGGAGAGGCAAAAAGACAGCGCGGAATTATTTCCCATCTTGCTACAGAACAGAGCCCCGAATTGCGAACCAGGACTTCTATTGCCCATGTTATTGCAAAGAAACATGGAATTTTATGGCAAAATATCTATTCTGGTATTTTCAGAGATTTGGATGAGGTCTTAATTCCTTCAGGAGTAGTAAGGGAAGGCGGAAGACTCCCGTTGAGACGAGGTCCTAGGGCCCTCCAACTCGAAGGCGTCCCATTTTATGAATTGACAGAAGCTGGGCTATTAGTTGCCTCGTCTATAGACGAGCTAGGCGAGAAGAGGATGAAAATATTAGAATCTTACATCACCTCTATTCCAATCAAGGACCAGGATGACAAGATAATATACGATGGGTTATTACTTTTAATTAGAATGACGCCTTCTCTTGTTATCAAGATCATAAATGAATATATCCTTGCCTATAGTACTGGCGTGATTGATAGTATAACACCCATGGATATCACGAAGTTACGCTCAGTGGTACCCAATCATATAGCAGTGGAGAAAGAGTTGATAGAGGCCTTTATCTTGCTACAACCCAATCAAAAGGACCTCATAACAAACTTCTTTAGAGTAATCAGCTGACAAAGCTTCACCGACCTCTGTAACCACAAGTGGGACATGAATATTTTTTAGAGCTGCCCTTACATTCTTCACATCTCCAAATCTTCTGATTTTGACAATTTGGACATTGGAAGCTCTCGGATAACGCACTAGGATTTACATCCCTACTACATGCATTACATTTCGGCATTTCATATGAACCTGCATACATTTGTTATCTACTATTATTGTAGCCCTTATTTTTTAATTTTCTTATTGATATAGTGGTATTCACTACTTTTGTCCTCAATTCGAAACCTTGGTGTTAGAGAAAATTTTTTCCCGTGGTGCTCTTTAAATTGTATTCACATACCCACATAGGATGATCGCTACAATTGTAATGTTGGTGCAAGATGATAGTAATTACCACGAGATTATCTCATAATGACTGATCATTGAATAGACAAGTGGCAGATGAATGCAGACAAATATTGTAAGAGTACAGCGAGGCAACATCTGAACGAAGTTAGCATCGCACTCAAATCTAGGGTTTAATCCCTATATGGGATTTCCACTACCTTTAGATCTTCTGCAGCTTCTACGTTTTCATGATATGAGCTAGCTTCTTGAACTAATTCGGTTGTTTTCTCATACCTTGCACTGAAGTGCGTTAGAAACAGCTTCTTTACCTCCGATCCTGTTGCGAGTATTGCCGCCTCTTTTGCAGTAGAATGAAAGTTTTCGATCGCTTTTTGATATTTATCATGACTATACGTAGATTCAAAAACTAAGACGTCACAATCCTTAAAAAAATCCTGTAGCTTGTAATTTGGTCTTGTATCACCTGAAATCCCTATTTTTCTCCCTGCCCTTCTAGGTCCTGTCACTTGATTTGGTTTAATGGCTATTCCGTTGTGTATTATCTCGCCTCCCTCCTGTAACGTCCGATATAAATGGCCTTCTGGAATTCCCAATCGTCTTGCTTCCTCGACAATAAAAACACCAGGCCGGTCAAACTCCGTAAGACAATAGGAATACGCGGGTACCAAATGCTCGGCCTCGCAACATGCAATCTCATAGTCTTTCTCCTTGACAACTACGCCCACATTGTTGATTGTGTGAATGTTGACATCAAATAGGGGTCCGAAGTTTATGATCCGCATATTTTCTCTAACAAATTCTAATAACTGTGGCTGGCCGTAGATATCAACTGCCATATCCCTACCTTGCATAGACATAGTTTGCAAGAGCCCAAGCAAGCCGAGACAATGGTCACCATGCATATGAGTTATGAATATTTTCATTTTTTTATTCATACCCAAGCCAGCTCTTATGAAATTTCTTTGCATGCCTTCTCCAGCATCAAATAGAAGTAACTCTCGCCCCCTCATTAATGCAACAGATGACAAACCGCGCTGGATTGTAGGGGCTGCAGCTGATGTCCCGAGAAAAACCAACCGCAAATTTACCATAGTTGATAAGTCACTCTGCTCCGTCTTAGAGTTTTTTATGCTAAAGTGTATATACATTTATGTTCGAAAGCTCTTGATTTTGAGTTTATGATGATGTCTTAAGTTGAAGCATCTAGCTTTAAGAGGCCTGTCACTAGTTTGAAAAATCGTGGTTCTAACCGCACGTGTTATCACATAGTAGAGGTGAGATCAACACGTTGCTTTTTGATCCTTTGTTTGTTTTAAGAAGAATGAACAAACGACTACGTCGTCGAAAATTTTGGAATTTCATTCGACATAGAAATCTAAATAATGATAGGACCTACACTCTGCGTTTTTATGGAGATATACTATAATAGGTAAACGTGCTTAACATATAAGATCTGGATATTAAAAATAAATTTCCTTAATCACAATTTAACAATAGCGGCTACTTCTTGTCCCTCGATTTTTCGTAACTCGTCCTTAACAGCCTTTAAGAGATGCTCTGGGGCAATCAAACTAGAGAAGTCTACAATTTTCATTGCATCTAATAGATGTACCTGAGGTGCAAGGTTTTCAGATTTTACCTTCTCATCTATGAGAATTAAAGAATCAAGTTTGCCAGAGATTTCGTCTGGGCTGCCTATATATACGGCCGCATTGTCTAGAGATAATCTTACGCGTCCATACCTATCGAGCACCAATATGGGCAGCTTTTTAGATTTTAAGAAAAACTTTTTTTTGTAAACCTCACAAGCAAATACATAGTAGTTTTTAACATCCAAGATACGACTTACACCTTCGCTAGTACCAAATAATGCGCAGGCCATTTTCTTTGCTTGTTCCTCATCAATCTGTGTCCAGTTTCTAGTCCCTATGTCTAGGTTCACATTACCTAATGCAGTAACACGCACTAATGAACGGTCGCTTATATATTCAGATTGGATACTTAAAGACTCAGGCAATGCGCCACGACTTATTGCCGTTTGTTTTATCTCTTCTATCAAAGAAGAGATGTCCTGCGGAGTAGGTTCATTAATTGTCCTCTCTCGCTGTTCATGAATCATTGCCGCGGCAACGCCGATTGAAGATATGACTTCTGCATTCTCTGCTATCTTGTGTTGACAACGGAGTTTACTGGCCAAATAAGGGACGAGAATTGAGGCGCCTCCGCCTGCACCTATCAACAGGAGGCGATCTCTACTCAATTTGTATTCCCTAATTAGCGGATCTATTATTTTTATTATTTTCTTTAAGGAAATTTCAAGAATTGATCTAGCCGCGTCCTCTGTCGTAACACCCATTCTCTCAGCTAAAATTGATAAGGATAGTTCTGCGGACCGTTGATTTGATTTTGCGTAATCACCTTGTGTTACTAGGCCTAATGCATTGGCCGCACAGGTAGTTGTGATCGCAAAACGTTTTCCACCGCCTACCTCTACAGCTACATAATCTATGGGATCGCCTTCCTTAGGACTAAATGTGACGATTTGTCCTCCCTCTAATTCTTCCGGATCTGCGAAGCAGGAATATTGAAGTCCTGCAATATGTGCAGATCGGGGCCCAACATCTGTTATCTTTCTTCCTGACCATCTTACTAAAGAACCTCCTGCAATTCCAGCGACCCTTACATCCAATGAACGTATGCACGTTGGATGATTTGAAATAACTACATACCGCATTTGCGGTCTCCCATCTTTGATTAGGCAGATATTTGTTGAGGTACCGCCGACCTCGATAAAGACTCCGTCTAACACGTGTAAATGAAGTAAAGCTCCAGCTACACTGGCCGCAGGCCCCGAAAGCGTTGTTAATATAGGTTTGTCCTGGAAGGTTTTTAGATCTGTAATCCCGCCATCGCCTTTCATGATCATAACCGGTGCATCAATCTTCTCTTTCAGGACAGCAGATTCCACAAATTTGGCAGTATTAATCGCCTTCGGCAGAATACAGGCATTAATCGCTGCTGTTAGCGTGCGAATCTCCAAACCATAAATACCAGATAATTCATGTCCTGCAGTTATAGGAATATCTGAATTTTCCATCACGTAGGATTCGTTACTGGGATCGTCCACTCCAAATGCCTCACTGACGACCAACACCTCTGCACCTTCATTCTTTAGCTCGGAAATTGTGGCGCGTATTTCAGCTTCATTGAGATATTTGCGGGTGTCCAAAAAGCGATAGCAGATTCGAAGGTGTTTATTTGGTGATAGCTCTATATGTTTAAGATCAGTGTGTTTGACAACATTCGCTTTTTCTAAGCCAACTCCCATACCAATAATGCCGATCTTTGACGTGTCTCCCTCAAGCAGTGCGTTGACTGCTTGAGTTGTACTGTGAGAAATGAGCTCAATTTCTGATTTTTCGATATTATTTTCCTGTATTACTCTAGTTAATGCCGCTAGTATGCCTGTGGAAACACCTTCAACCGTGGAATGAGTAGTAGGCACGGTTGCCTTGCCAACGATTTTGCTTTGGAGTACGTCTATTGCAACGGCCTTAGTGAACGTTCCCCCTACATCTATTCCAAGTCTTATTCTTTTAGTCATTCTTAAAGCATTAGGCCCGCCTAATTTAGGCTCTATCTTGTTATTTAAATGCTTTTAGACTTATGAGACAATTGTGATAGAAGTCAAGTTAGATATCCATATCATACCTTTCAAAAACTGAGATGTACCCCTTTAACATCTGCCTTGACTCCTAATTTACGGATGGCATTTTCAAAGTCCTTGGTATAACCCGATACAAGGATTTGCAATCTTCCGTTACCTTGTCTCTTTAACATCTTGTTAATGATCAAGAATTTTTTCACATTCTTTGCCACGATATTTGCAGGGTCTATAAACTTGACCGTTGGAAATAATGAGACGAGATAATTTTTTACAAATGGGAGGTGTGTACTCGATAAAGCCATTACGTCAATCTTAGCATCGACATCATGACCCAGTGTCTGTGATATTCTATCAAATGTCACTCTTTCATTATTTAGGAAAGTACCGTCTTCTATCAATTCAATTATCGGGGACGCGTTAAATTTACTTACAAGGATTTTCTGAGGAATCTCTCTTAGAATCTGATTCTGGAACTCCTTACTTCGTATAGTAGCTTCTGTAGCCATAATTCCGATATGTTTTTTCTTTGTTATCCTAGAAGCTTCCTTTAGTGGCGGACTAACCCCTATTAATGGAATATTAACCAAAGCCCTTAATTCATGTAATATCTGGACGGAAGGTGTGACTGACGCAATAACGACGATCTTAGGTCTGTACCTACCTAGATATTTTACACTTTCAGATACAGTAACGTAGAGCTCGGCACGGGACTTTGTTCCATATGGAAAATGAGACCGGTCTGCAAAATAAAGGAGGTCCTCGTTCGGCATTTCTTTCCTTAATTCACGTATGATTGATAATGAACCTATACCTGAATCAAATACTGCAACCGGATTAGTGATCATTAGGTTACGTTTCTCTTTTTCCTCTATAAATGGATGTCATAGATTTGTATGTGTTTTACCAATTTATATTACTCCTTACTTTTCTTCTAAACAAGCATTCTTGCTGCAACCACAAATTCGTATAAATAAGGTTCGAATCGAATAAGATTATAAGTATACTAAGTTTTATCTATGAAACCGCTTATTCAAGACCCTGGTAAACTAAAATTATAAGTGATAAAGCATTTCGAATGAATTTAGTTCTCAGATATTGCGTTTGGTGAAAGGATCCATACAAATTCGAGCTATCTTGGTCCAACTAAGGCGCTATAGCCTTCTCTAAATTCTGCTTCGACCATACTCAACTGTCGAGTAAACATCTTATCATTGTAGAGCACAGTTCTCATTGTGTCCTCGAGCTGATATAATGCAACCTTGGCGTTTTCATCGATAATGTTGGAAGTAGCACTAAGTAAGTTAGACTCGTTATACATTATAGTCAACTTGAATAATAAGAGCTTTGCTGACCATTCTAGATTTTCTTCTAATTGTTTCGCGTATCTTCTTTTGTCCTCTGAATTATCTGCAGTTCTGACATAGTTGAGCATCTCAAAAGTTATTTTGCATGATTCTTGTAAATATTGTGTTATTGCCGGGTAAATTCTAGCAGTACATTGCCTAATCGTATCTGCCTGAAAGTACGGATAAAGAAGAACTTTCAATAAAATATTTTCCTGATATTTCAACAACAGTTGAGGAGGATAATTTACCATATTGGAGAAAATATAGAATAGTCCGTGGGTTGTAAGCTTGTGTGGGAACGACCCACGCAAAAATTTTCCTTCTGTCTCTTCGATCAAGTTCATCTTTTCAAGCTTTTTTAATACGATCTGATCGTTCTTCCAGGCTACAGGTTGACGTTTCAAGCGGAGATATGAACTTAGTCCGTAGCCTGGTTCTCGGCCGCTAATAATTCTCGAAAGATATGATCTTTCAGTTTCTTTAAGGTCTATATCTTGGTATGTTGACAGCCGAGCTACATATTCAGAATAGTCCATATTTGTAGCTGTCAATTTATTTCAATAAACATTTCCTTGTACTAAATTTCGAGCTAAAACAAAGAGAAGCAATCTCCTTTTGATGTGAGCCCGTCCTTTGGTTGTTTTCCGCAAAATCAATGGAGGAACAATTAACCAGAACCCAATTAAGTGTTTAAGGAAAAAGAAATCATTCATAGCTATAATGCCTTGGTGTTATAAGAACCTATTTTGACATAAACATTCGACTGATAGGTAGAAAAACATTTCGCTAACAAATTAAAAGATTCAATAAGGTCCAGTTAAGCTCAGACTACATACTCAAATATGAACAAGCGAGTTGTCGTATCAATGGCCGTAGGATTATTGGCTATGGCCATTGTATATTTAGGTGTCGAAAACTGCCTTCGTGAACACTCTTTTAATAGATTCCCAATATCGTCTGAAACGGCAATTTCTGTCATAATGAAGGAGCTTAATGCCACGGGAGCTAACCCAAATGATCCTTCCACGCGTTTTGTATATAAAAGGAGATGGATCCGTTTACGCATCTGATGTTAACTTAAATGCAATTGGCAAATATCTATACACCTCAGAACCTGCTGTTACCACCGGTAGCCACTTTGCATGAAAGGTAGAAAATAGGAAAGATAATCAACTTTTTTTGTCGATTCGGTTATAGGTCAAGTCGTTTCGCAGGTCAGAAAGAGATGATAACATTGCTGGCTCACATTAGCCAATCGTGTCATATTCTTGGTGTAGTTGAAAATAGTTCCTCTGACCTAGCAAATTCTGAATTTTTTACAAAGCATTCAGCGTACCTCTTCCAACAGTATAATAAATATATACTAATGACTAGATGTTTGTATCTACGTATAATCAAGTCTTAATGATCGTCTTAATGTTTAGGAGTAAATTTTGGATAGGATCTCTCTTGAAGTTTTGGTAAGCATGATTTTATGTTCCTATCGTAGGCTAAAGTTTGACACTTCTTTATTTCATCCAACTTCTTCGTTAGATACCTTAGCTTAATTTTTGGGTTCGTAACTTTTGACTATCTTTTATGGTCAATAGAATCAAACCTGTTAATAAATATCTTCTCGGTTACACATAAAGTGATTTAATTAACACATCAATCTAAGGTACCTGTCATAAAACGGTCAGATTATGTTATCAAGATACAAAAAGATTCGTATACATGTGTATCTTTTATCGATAACTGCAGTAGGGACTTTATGTTTATTTTCGAATCTGAAGAACGATTGAAAAATGATATTATTCGCGCGGAGCCCCAGGAGCGGATTCAAAATCGGGTCTTAGAAACGTGGAAGACATCACGGACAGGATCAGGAATTCTTCATAGTGAATGTCGTAAAGAAAGAAGGAGAGTGCTTGTCTCTATCTAATGGTCTATTCACTGGTCGAATATAAGCGTGTAGAGCGATACATCCTAGTTAGGCAGAATGGGGCTTGCAGATTTTGTAAAGACAAATTGATGTATACGGAGACTGTGGTCAGTGTAGGGCACACTAACAAAAGATATTATCATAGACCATGCGCAGAAAAATTACACATTATCTAGAGAATCCTGAGGCTGCTTTTAGGAGAAATTCTGTTCAGGTTTCGTATGTTCTTGAATATCAATTAAATACTTTTAGACGAATTAGATCTAAGTGATTACCACATTCTTTTTCACTTTCTATCCACATGAATTAACGCAATAAAAGTAAAATAGCCTAATTCCATATATGTCTAAGTAGGTATCATCAACCAGATCTGAATATCGATCCTATCAAGGTGCTGTAAGATCTAGTTCGGATATGTCAAAAATTTGGTTCCTGATACAACGTCATGTTCCTTGGTTTCTTGATAAATTATAATTTAACATTTATTTAAAGAGTCAATAGATATTCTACCAACAAAGGGAGCATGAAATGTACTCTTGAGTTCTGGTAATGAAGGGATAAATTTGGAGAAGATTCGAAAGGCTCAACAATCACTTGGAGAGATTATTTCCCGAACCCATTCCCTACAATCAGTTGGAAAGGTCATCTCGGGTTTCGGACATTATGCTGGGATAATTGATCTTGGGCCAAAAATTCTTGCCCTACATTGTGACGGCGTTGGCACCAAGGTGATTGTTGCCCAAATGATGAAACGGTATGATACTATCGGAATAGACTGTGTTGCAATGAATGTAAATGATATAATCTGTGTGGGCGCGAAACCTTTTGGGTTTATAGATTACATCGCGCTAAGATCAGCAAATGAAGTTCTCTTGACTGAATTAGCTAAGGGTCTCGTGTATGGGGCAGAGAAATCAGGTGTAGCAATATTAGGGGGGGAAACCGCCGTGGTCCCTGATATTATCTGTGGCAATGCAAGTCAGGGAAGTGCCTTTGATCTTGCAGGGGCAGTTGTCGGAATTGTTATGAATAAATCAAAGCTAATTTTGGGAAATAAGATAGAGACTGGAGATATTATTTTAGGAGTGGAGAGTAGCGGTTTGCATTCAAATGGTTATACTTTAGCTCGCAAGGTGTTATTGTCGAAGTACTCCTTAGATCATAAACCTGACAGCTTATCTCGTACATTAGGAGAGGAACTACTGACTCCAACTAGGATATATGTCGAACCGATCCTGGAAATATTAAACAGAGCGAAGTCCATCCCTCTTCATGGTCTTGCACACGTAACAGGGGGTTCCTTTACCAAGCTATCTCGCCTTAATGATAAGGTAGTGTACACCCTTGATAATATGCCTGTCCCATCTGGGATATTTAGCCAAATACAGCTGGATGGCGGAATAAAGACTAAAGAAATGTACAAGACATTCAACATGGGAATCGGATTCTGCCTTATACTTCCAAGGGTTTCAGTAGAAAGTACGATAAGAATATTTGAGAAATACGGGATGCGCTGCAGAGAAATCGGAAGGGTTAGCAAAAAGGGAAGAGGGGATGTTATTGTCAGAATAGATGGAAAAAATCAAATTCTCTAGCTTATTGCTACTAGCGCTGATGGTTCTTTCATCACATTGGTATTATGAATCGGATCTTACCATTATGATACGAACTTTGAAGCGTTGACAAAGCTCCTACAATAAATTAATATTAACTAGATATAATTTAATCATATTGCAGGATACATTAAGTTCTGATTTCACTTATGGGGGGTCAGATCAAACATCTGAGTATGTTCGAGCATGTGAATCTATTGCTCAGGAAATCGAAAGTCAGTATAACATATCAGCAACGTCTGTATTGCGAATTATAAAGAAAACCTCATCTAGGTTTCAGCTTTGTACCATACCAAAAAATGAAGATATAATACGATTTCTTCCAAATGAAAGTAAGCATCGCCAAACTCTGATGGTAAGACCAATAAAATCTGCATCTGGGGTAGTAGTTATCGCTGTAATGCCAAAACCTTCTAATTGTCCTCATGGTAGATGCATATACTGTCCAGGGGGAATCACGATTAATACTCCTCTGAGTTACACGGGCTCAGAACCATCAACTAGATCGGCTAAGCAATTTGGGTACGATCCGTATAAACAGGTTCACTCTAAATTAACGCAATTGAAGGCTAGGGGACATGATATAGGTAAAGTAGAGCTTGTTATAGTCGGTGGAACTTTTCCTTCTATGCCAGAACATTATCAGAGAGCTTTTGCAAAATCATGCTACGATGCTCTAAACTCTGCTGGTACAAGATCCTGTTCTTCAATGAATTTGAACGAAGCGATTAAACTAAATGAAACTGCATATTCAAGATGTGTTGGTTTTACAGTTGAAACAAAACCCGATTATTGTAAAGAAAAGCAAATTGATCTCATGCTAGAACTTGGAATTACTCGAGTGGAAATAGGTGTCCAGTCTTTACGTGATGAGATTTATAAGATAGTAAATCGTGGACATTCGCTAAATGATGTTGTTGAAGCTTTTAAACTCTCTCGAGAGGCAGGATATAAAATTGTTGCACATATGATGCCAGGTCTACCTGGATCAACCCCTAAGAAGGATATAGAGGACTTCCAGCGACTATTTCAAGATCCTTCATTTAAACCCGATATGTTGAAGATCTATCCTACTCTTGTTTTGAAGGATACCGGCTTGTATAAGATGTATTCTGCAGGAAGATACGAGGCATACTCAGATGAGGATCTGATAGAAGTTCTAGTTGCCGCAAAAAAAATTGTACCTCCCTGGATTAGAATAATGCGTATTCAGAGAGAAATCGAATCCAAAGATATTATTGCTGGTCCGACAAGCGGAAATTTGCGGCAGCTAGTGCTTCAAAGGCTGCACCTGCAGGGTGCCGCTTGCAATTGTATAAGATGCAGAGAGATCGGGTTACATAGAAGATGCATACTATCAAAAGAAGAAGTTACTTTAAGAAGAGTTGACTATGCTGCTTCAAACGGACAAGAGGTATTTTTGTCAATTGAAAGCATAGACAAGACAACAATTCTAGGTTTCTTGCGCTTACGTAAAGGTGTATTTTCTCACAGATCTGAACTTGTGTATGAACAACACGAACCGATTGCCATCATTAGGGAACTGCATATATACGGCCAGATGCTGAACGTAGGGAACCCGGGAACCGGAAGATCCTATCAACATAGAGGCTATGGAATGCAGCTTATTCAGGAAGCGGAGAGAATAACAAAAGACGAATTCGGTACAAAGAAATTAGCCGTTATAAGTGCAGTAGGAACAAGAGAGTATTATAAAAAATTGGGGTACGTACCTAATGGTCCTTATATGTCGAAGGTGTTATTTAACTGAGAGCCGGCGAACAAGTAATCGGTAAGGGGACTTGGTTAGACAAAGTTGCTTATGATCTAATAGACCGTGAAAAAAAGTTAAAACGAAGATTAGATACCATAAAGGTAGAAAGTGGGTTAGGAGCTTCCGGTATTCCGCACATAGGTAGTATAGGCGATGCGGTGAGAGCTCACGGTATTGCATTGGCGGTCCAGAATGTAGGTTACAAAGCAGAATTAATCGCATATTCCGATGACATGGATGGCCTGAGAAAGGTACCCGCAAACTTACCGGAGTGGCTGAATGCATATTTAGCTAAGCCTGTTTCAGTTATCCCAGATCCTTACGGTGGATGTCACACTTCATACGGCAGTCATATGAGCGGTCTCCTTTTGGATGGACTAGACAAGCTCGGAGTAAAATACGTATTCCAAAGTGCAGCCGAGGCTTATAAAAAAGGTATTCTCAGTAAACAAATAGACATTTTGTTAAAGAATAGTGCGCGACTAGGTGAAAAAATAACAGAGTTAGTGGGTCAAGAAAAGTATACCGAAACATTACCTTATTTTCCTGTTTGCAAGAACTGCGGTAGGCTTTATGTTGCTAAAGCACTAAAATATTTAGCAGATGAACAAAGGGTTTTGTATTTATGCTCCGGGAGCATAGTGAACAAAAAGTATCTCGAAGGATGCGGCTATAGTGGAACGGCCGACATACACAAAGGCGAAGGGAAACTGGCATGGAAGGTAGAATTCGCAGCAAGATGGCAAGCATTAGACATCCGGTTTGAGGCATATGGAAAAGATATCCTAGATTCCGTACGAATTAACGATTGGGTTGCGAACGAAATTCTAGGCTTTGTTCACCCTTTACATATAAAGTATGAAATGTTTTTAGATAAGGCTGGGAAGAAGATCAGCAAGTCAGAGGGTAATGTATTTACTCCACAGATGTGGCTAGAATACGGAAGTGCAGAATCGCTACTTCTTTTACTGTTCAAACGTATTAAGGGTACCAGACATATTGGTCTTGAAGATATACCTCTTTTAATGGATGAATATGATCTTTACGAAGACATTTATTTTGGTAGAGTCAAGGAAGATAATCCTTCAAAATCGGCAAAGCTAAAGGGAATCTATGAATATATTAACCATTTTAGGCCTCCGATGGACCCTTCAATTCATATTCCGTATAGGATGCTTGTACAACAAGCCTCACTATTCCCTGAGGACTCAGGAAGGATCAACAAAGTATTTGAAAGGTTATTGAAATACGGTATGGCAAAACAAAGAACTCCAGATTTAATAAAAAGAATAGAACTTGCATCCAAGTGGTTCCAGGATCTGTTGCTTCTAGATGAGGAAAGCGTCAAGATTGAGTTGAAAGAAAATCATAAAAAAGCAATGGCAGAATTTATTCAAACTCTGCGCTCATTGATCGGTGCGGAAAAGGATCCTGATACATCGAGAAATATTCAGTCTAGGCTTTATGATATTTCCAGGAGTAACAAAATAGAGCCTAAAGAATTCTTTAACCTACTCTACAGGATGCTTATAAACTCAGATAGAGGACCGAGGATCGGAAATTATGCAGTCGACCTAGGTATCGAAAGAACATGTGAGATTCTACAGCGATACATAACTAATTAGGCATCAGATCACGCTTCAAAAGCAAAGCCCTTTTATATAAAAAATTCCATTATACTAATGATTAATTTGAGAAGAAAATTTTCTCAAAAGCCCCCAATGATCATAATTTCAGGCTCTTGTATAAACTTTGAAAAAGAGAGGGTACGGATAATGGAATTCATAGGTGAGCTTGAATGGGGGGTCCATGCTAAGAGTAATTGTGAATGCTCTTCGAATGGTAAGGCATTAGGCTGGGACTTCTTCCAAATTTATTTTGATCCAGATTTTATACAAATGCTGGTTGACGTTTATCCAGATATCCAGAAAGAAGAGGGTACAATGATAGAGCAACAATTTGCGTTGTGGTTGGGAAAGAAATTTAGGGGAAAGAAATTGGAATATTTTCTCAAATTAAGCGATGTTCCATATGAGCCAACCTCTGGTTTTAGACTTGACCCAGAATATTACCGTGATGACAGTGAATTGGAAAAGCTTCGTTAGGACATTCAGTTTTTTAGCTAAATTACTTTGAAGATTCATTTACGTAGTAAGGAGAGCTGGTTATTGTTATTATTCTTAATATTTTTATACAATTTATTGCAAAGATCAAAATGTAGCCCAGCCAAGTGATATTGAGGATCCGGATACCGAATCTGGCTACAAATATATTTTTAACATAGGGTCGCTGCTGTTACATAATATGTCATCTGGATCAGAGCTCGGACTTGCTACTATGTATAGAGTAATTAAAAAAGCCGGTGCAGAAAGAGTCAGTGATGACGGTGCTGATCAACTCCGTAAGGTTCTCGAGGAGGTTGCTCTAAAAATAGCTAGGCAAGCAGTAGATTTATGTATTCATGCAGGCCGCAAAACAATAAAATCAGAAGATATTAGCTTGGCCGCAAAGAATGTACTGAACATGTGATAAATACTGAATTAATCCTCCAAAGGTAGCGCCGATGGCATAGCAGTCGTAATAGGATAGCCTTCATGCTTACACAATTAGCAATGTAAATGCATTTGTAGGCTAATTCTGCTCGCCTTGTGATCTACCATCTTTTGTTCAAATCTGAATAGCATATTTATAGGCGGGATGTCTGAGTCACCCTTCATGGATGATACGATGCAGTTATTTAACATAATTATCTTAATAACAAGCAAATATGAAATTATTAGATGCACACGTTCATTTAACTGATAGCGAATTTTCGGGCTACATTCATCACATTCTCAACAACTTGAGAGCTCTAAAGATCAAAGCTTGTTCGGTGACAGTCGACATAGAAACCTCTCTTGCTGGTCTTAGGTTATTTGATACCTCGAATCGTGACGTCGTTATGCAATTCATTGGAATCCATCCCGAATTCGCGAAAACTGAGGAAATTACAAAATTCATTGAAATATTCGATAAGAATAGTACTATAATCGATGGAATAGGTGAAATTGGTTTGGATCGCTCCTACGTAGAATCCAAAAACATTTGCTACGAAAGGCAAAAAGAGATATTTTGTTCAATGCTTGCCCTGGCTGAAAAAACAAAGAAGCCCATATCCGTTCATTCAAGGCGATCTTTAGATGATATTCTAGAAATGTTCAAAACATACAATCTCGGTAACGTCTTATTACATTGGTTTGACGGAAACAGCAAGCAATTGACCAGGGCAATGGATATGGGTCTTTACGTCTCATACGGACCACCCTTGGTCTATTCTGATCTGAAGCGGAATCTATTAATGAATACTGATAAAGATAAATTTCTAATTGAAACCGACGGACCAGTTAAATATCCAAGGTGCTTTAAAGGACTAACCTCTCTGCCAAGCTCGTTTCTAATTAGTGTAGTAAAAGCCTGTGGCGAAGTACTCAACATGTCATATCAAGAAACTATCGATACTTTAAAGAGTAATTCCGAATCTTATCTGAAAGCTGAACTTTGAAAGAACAGAACTTTGAACTTTTGTTTCCATTCGAGACGTGATATCAATAATTGTTATGAGACTTTTCAGTGGCAAAAGCTGATTGGGTATGTCCTCTCAAAATATCATGAATCAAGGGTTTGATTCAAAGATTCAGATAGAAAAGTTTATGGAAATACTATTAGTATCTACCGTTAAATAATGCCAATGTCCGACCGGCTATGGCAAATTGATGAATATAATTGAGATGGGAGGCTTTGTGAATTAATAATGAACTTGTCCTCGTCCAAAATTTGTATTTTCCTATGCTAGCCCGAGAATTCAATAACAAACATAAAATATCCTATTACTTCATGATTTTCGAATGGATCGAGTAAAACGTATTTCCAATGAGCTTTTGATGAAGTATCCAAACAGATTTGGCGTTGATTTCAATGAAAATAAGAAGAACATAGGAGAGGTAGCAATTCTTAGATCTAAGTTACTTCGAAATAAAGTAGCAGGCTACATTGCATCGTATTTTCATAAACAGGCCACGCAAAATAGTAGAAGTTCCCTTTCGCCTGATCTTGAAGAGGAAGGAGATGGGTCTGGAAGAGCAGAAGTATAGGAGAGCTTGATAACGATAAATCTCCTCGGTGGCGCAAAAAAAGCTGTAGGTAAGTCATTGGTCATTTTAGAAAAACCTACCGCCTCAATCTCTGACATTCTTAAACTCTTGCAAAGCCAAGCAAAAGACTCGAGAATCTTCAATTCTAACAACCTGTTGATCGCAATAAATGGGGTTGAATCGTCAGTACTATCAGGAAATGATACGTTGGTACAAACAGGAGACAAGGTTACAATTGTTCCTGTAGTGCATGGCGGAACCTAACTAATCTTAACCATATGACTTTTAGTAAACCAGAAGAACAAACAGTCGATGACTAAATAAATGACTGCGTAATCATGGAAATTATCTTAAAGAGTCCATCCATTAACATACTACTTTATACGGTGATTCGATCTGATCTATCGTCAAATATGTAATGATCGCACAAGAAGCAATCAGGGAATTCTCGCGATTTAGTAGCAAAGCTTTCCTATGCAATAAAAGTGGGAATAGTTGCGCATTTAGGAACTAGATTATCAATCCAAAAATGATATCAATCAAATTATGTAACTGCACATATAATACTCATCTTAGATAGTATAGATTGGAGATCCAAAATTGCCTAAAATAGATCCAGCATGTAGTGAGTTTAGCTATTGAAGCCACAACATGTCTACAAGATTGCGGATACTTTTATTTCAATTTCCGCCTTCAAATCAATGCGTATAAAAAACATTGACAATCTTGTCGAAAATATACAAAATCTGTCTAAAGTGGTATGGATCCAGGGCGTTAATGCGATGGTTATTTACGGGTTTGAACACATAATTGAAACTTTAAAGATAACCTTGGAATCCGAAAGAAGAAGGGCCCTTCTCGCTAAAAAGCCGCAAGTGGACTTTCTGCTTAGATTAGTATGTACAAATCAAATATCTAATGCTCTCCAATATGGTGGGCTAAAAGATGGCAGAGACGGCTGCTTTATCGCATGTTCTAAGAATGAGGGACAGTTATTGAAGGTAAGCGATCGACTACACTACTTATTTGGTCGAAGAGATGAAACCATTTTGAAACCAACTGAGATTAAGAGAAAAACAATCTCGGAGAGACTAGGGATAGGAATAAATAATAACCCTCTAAAAGAGGATATTGGGTTTTTAGGATTTTTAGCTGAAAGAGGCGCCTTAATCACACGATAGTACAGTTTCGTTTTTCGATGATTGAACTGAATATTTGATCCCGTCTTATTATGGAAATTCCAGTTAACGGCCCTGCTACCTCTACGAGTACAATCCAGTCTGGCCCTTCGAGCTGGACCTTGTTGTCTAATTCCGTCGCGATAGCGGTAATTAACTCGCAGGTTTGTACAGGATTGTGCCTTTTTTCAACTGTGATTCTAAAGGTTTCCTCGTTCTGCATTTTGGACGATAACTGACTTACTGCAAACCTTATCTCTTCCAGCCCGGTGCGTACCACTGATTCTATTGGTATAAGTCTAAGGATAAAACGAATTCGCCAGGCTTCATTGTGGACTAGCGCTTTGATTTTGTCAATCACTTTGAACGGATCAAGGTTTGTACGTGCTAGAAAAATTCCGCTGATTTCAGTAGTCCCGAATTCCGCTAGAAAATCTCCAAATCCTTCTAATACGTCTAAAAGTTCAGCGGCAGCATCCTGCTCCTTATATCTGAAGGTCGAAGCTAAAAGATTAAAACTAGTTTGCATGAGATACTTTCGTGCCTAGAACTCGGAAAATTTCTTCTGGTTTTATCGCTCCTTCCCTAATTATTTTTGGTGCAGAGTTAACTAGCTCTACTATTGTTGATTCCACTCCTCCTTTTATGGTGCCACCATCCATAATGGCATCAAATCCATACAAATGTGAAAATATGACGTCAAGCGTACTCTTGCAAGGCTTTTTTCCGGATATATTAGCACTTGTTCCTACAAGATATTTGCAATGCTTAAGAAGCAAAGTGGCACAGACATTATTTGGGATTCTAACTGCGATGCTTTTTGTGCCAGCGTTTACCTTTGGTGATATCCGCTTATCTGTTAATGGAGAAACGATAGTAAGAGCCCCAGGCCAAAAAATCCCAGCTAATAACTTACCAGTTTTTCCCAATGATACAAGATCTTGTACGTACTCAACGCTGGAAGATAGAATAGGAAGAGGAATTTTCTCATTTCTACTCTTTATCTCAAATATTTTAGTGACAGCCTTTTCATTATATGGATCACATCCTATTCCATAGACTGTATCTGTAGGGTAAACTACTATTCCACCGTCCTTTACAATTGAAGCACATTCTAATACGTCATTTTCACTGCTACATCTAAATATCTTGTATCCCTCAGGTCCCGCCATTGCTTGTGCCCTGTCCACATAGCTTTCAATTCAGGGACTTTTAATCCTATATCTATGCTAGGAATTAGTCAATCCATATTCTAAAAGGAATTTTAAAAGATTCGCTATCTTAGCTTCCCACTTAGAGAATACCCAATTTACTCTAGATCAATTCCGAAAAGCCTATACGTTTCATGAAACCAAGCATTTTCTAACTGCTGTCTCGAGCTCAGATATGACTGCGTTGGTGTCTAAAGGATTAGTCCTGAGAGTTGCGCCAGCGGCAAATTCATGGCCCCCGCCTTCATTCAAGTTAGCGGCAATCTTATTGCAATGTACGCTTTCATTGTTCCTTCTAATACTCACTTTCCCTTCAGTACTATAAAAAATGGCGATATCCGCATGTGTCTTTTGAAATACCTCTGCCGAGAAGATACTGGTATGTATGTACGGCGAAGTTGGCACAAAGGCTACATTTAGGGCATTAACCTCTTTAACTATAATTGTGGAAAGGATCTGCTTCTTCGCATCGTTACGCAGTACAGCATATTTATTATATTGTTCTTGCATTTCCACATCCCACAATATTCCATGAGCAGCTTTTTGTGCTAGAATAGTCAGCCTGCGGTAGAAATCCGAAAAAGTCCGATAGTAATGGATAAGCTCAGAAGTAGGTGTTAGATATTGATCGTTTGTAAAAAAATCCATTGTATGGGCGAGCCTAGCAAGTGTGGCTGCGAGCTCATTTCCGCGAAGAAATGTTTCATACATTAGGTCAGCTGCACATTTTTTGCCTGACTCATCAAGTACAATGTCTATAAAAGGTTTAAGTGACTCCAGAGCCTTCTTTGACCAGGGATGGTGATCAACCCATCTTACTTGCCATTTGCTTGCTTTGGTCTTTGCAAATGTCCTATTGCAAATATCAATCACTCGTTCATCATCAGAAAGTCCCAAATCTGAAATAATTACTATACCAGGCTCGGGTGACAGTGTCATTACGGAATCAATAAAGTTTGCCAGTTTGGTAAAATTTTCAATTCCATATCCAAGGAAGATAGTACGTGCTTGAGGAAATCGTATTAACCCGATAGCTGCAGAGAATATTCCATCAAGGTCTGATTCATGTGATAGTATTATAGCTTTTATTTATCTGCACCTGCTTTAGCAATTCCTGAGCAGGTGTTGTTCCTTTAGAAATTCTTTCATATTACATCACGTATAGGAAATCGATCTTTAAGAAGCCTATGCTGTACGCTATTATAAATCGTATGCTCAGATACAGCGCGGTCCGGTCCAAAATTTCATAGCAAGATCTAGCTCTATAATTAATCAGAGCAACAACTATCTGATAAATATACTCCAGCAATACTTCAGATATCTAATTCTTCGGAAATATCAATTGAGTAAACCTCCAGTCTGTCCTAACACTTAAGATCTTTTCTGTTGAAAACTCATTTTAGGCATCTACTAGAACGGCCAATTTACATGGATGCGATTCATTATATTTCATCGAAACGTTCTGTAGCAAACCCATCCGAGAACGCTTGCTCGACTAGCAGCTCTTAAACTGGCAATGAAATAATTGGCTTCACTAGAAAGGATTATTTATGCGAGAATTTACCCCAATACTCCTATAGAATGACCGACTGGGATCTGCTGACTCCTGGAATAGGTCTTACTTCTATTGGGATCGTAGGAGTCGGCATTTCACTTGCTGGAATTGCTAAAACTTTCTTAGAAGGAATGCATGCTGTTTCTCTGCTGACAATGTTCATTGGCATGATTCTGCTTGCGTCAGGTTTATTCAAAGATGGATTCCCTTCAACTGGAAGAGCTAAGTCGGCGACCTTCATCACCCTGGGCTTTTTAGTAACCTTTGGTGTAGCAGCTGCTGTAACGGTAAGTGCCGCAGTGCCAAGTATTTTTGCATATATAGGATTAATGATGATAATTTCTATTCCAGCTGCTGTGCTGGCAGTTGCGTCATATAGAAGGACGCCTTATATCAAAGCCCTAACGGTTATCTTTATCGGGGCTGCAGTCGTAGGGGCATCTTGTTTTTATGTATTTGGATTGGTTGCTCCTAAGGTCTTAGCCCCTCAAGGAGGAGAAAATCAAAGCCAAACGAAAAGCGCAACTGGGCCAGCACTTAATTCCACCGCTCTATTACCTAAGGGAGCTCAAATAATGAAGGTGACCATTTTACCAGGTTCATCTGCAAAGGGTAATCCGAATTATGATCCCAAAATCATAAACGTCCCAAAGGGAGGAGGGTTACAATGGACAAACAGTGATAATGTCCCACATACTTCCACGAGTTTCAAAGATCAAGGGAAATCTTTCGATTCCAAACTTATCATGCCAAAAAAAACCTTCACACTAGATACTTCAAAACTGACTGCCAAAGAATACGATTATTTTTGTACATTGCATCCTTTTATGAGAGCAAAATTCACTATAAGCTGAACCTAAGCAATAGTGATAATGCCAGGGTTAAGACCATAACTGCTAAACAGTGAGATACAAGAGCTTGTCTGCAGAAGTTACTTATATGGATCTATGAATGTGCTTCTATCACCAGGATAGAAAACTCAGCGACTTGCGTTAGTGCGAGCAATCACTTAGGTGCCATTTCATTATCGATGGCTCTGCATGCCGCACTTGACGACCACACAAATTGTTGTTGTTTTAGATGGCGTTTATCGAATCTTGCTATGGGCATTTTTAACGGACTGGAATTAAATTATAAATCGGTATCTAAATCTGCTCGCATCGGATAGAGAATAAATATATGGCACTTGTGTATTATATATTCAGTTCACGCCTGATAGTCAAGATGAAATGAATTATAGAGATGGAAACTACACTTACATTACCGGAGTACTTAATGCAGGACCTTAACACATTAGTAATTACCACCATGCCAAATGAATGTTGTGCACTTTTGCTTGGTGGTAGAATCGAGAAACATTGCACAGACGTTCGAGTTTTAGACCTCGTGCCGATGAAAAATTCCGATGAGTCTGAAACAACTTTTAGTATAGACCCTCAGGAGTTAATTTCTGAGTATCAAAATGCAGAACAACGAAACCTTCAAGTGGTTGGAATATTTCATTCACACCCTGGCTTGCCTTATCCTTCTTTAACTGACAAAAAATTCATGGAAATAAATCCTGTCGTTTGGCTAATTCATTCCACAATCACACATCAAACTAGAGCTTACATTTATGATGATAAAATAGAAGAGGTATGGTTGAGAGTTAAGGAGTAAGACGCTCAGTATCTCTTGGATAGAGTACTACATCTCTAATGTTCTTTGAATTGGTCATTACCATCATTAGTCTATCAAACCCGAGTCCAAAACCTGAGTGCGGTGGCACTCCCCAAGTAAAACATCTTAAGTGATCAGAAAACAGCCCGGGATCCAAACCTTGTTCTTCCAATCTGCGACGTAGTTTTGCCTGATCGTGGTGTCTTCTCCCGCCGGACACTAATTCTAATCTACCACACTGTAAGTCAAAAGATTCTGATAGCTGTGGATTATCCTCTTTTTCATGTATATAGAAGGGCTTGAGGCTAATTGGCCAATCTGTAATAAAGTAGAAGCCTGGATGGATTTGGCCAAGCCGTGTAAGAGATGAATCTGAGAGGTCATCTCCGAATTTAATGTTCTCGCCTTTGTTAGAAAGCTCTTCAAGACAGCGTTCATACGCTAACCTCTCGATCTTAAGATTTGGGATTGGAACTGAGTTTTTTCCCGTTTCTAATGTTTGAATCTGATGTTTACAATTTTTAGATATTCCCGTAGAAACGTTCCTTATTAAATCCTCTACAAGATCCATCATATCCCCATAATCTAGAAATGCTGCTTCTACATCTACACTGAGAAATTCACAAAGGTGCCTAGACGTATGAGATTTTTCTGCTCTAAAATACGGTCCAATTTCAAACACTCTGTCTAGGGCCAGAATTAGTTGCTCTTTATATAACTGAGGGCTTTGAGCCAAATAGGCATTTTTTCTAAAATATTTGAATTCAAACAAATTTGCTCCGCCTTCGGTTGCACTTCCAATTATTTTTGGTGTATTCACTTCAATAAACCTTTTACCTTGAAATGTGGAGCGTATGATATGCAGCGCTTCCGATCTTATGGAAAAGAGAGCAGATACTTTAGGATTTCTAAGATCAAGTGCTCTTGAATCTAATCGTTTATCTAACACAGACTCAATTCTGCCCGTTGGATCGATAGGCAGAGGATGAATGGCCTTTGTAAAAACAGTTAAGTCTTCGACTTTCACTTCTACTGCAAAATCCTTTGCTTTACTCATTTGTACTAATCCTGAGAGTATAATGGAACTCTGTCTAGGAACATTTTTGATTAGATGTATCTTATCTTCAGTTATTACCACTTGAACAACTCCAGTTATATCCCTAACCATCAAAAATACTAGCTTTCCAATATCACGAATATCTTCTATCCATCCGCCAATGCTTATCTTATGCCCAATGAGCGTTTCATCTAATTGATTTGCAAAATGGGACCTCTGAATCGGGCTAGTCATGTGGTTGGTCTTTCTACTTAGGTTTCTCAAATTCTATATGTAATTCTATATTACGTAAGGTTTGGGCGATTTTTTGAATTTGTTGAAGGTCAAATGGTACCATTGAGTCACATCGACTTTCTATTACCACTTTCGTCAATTTGCTACCGTCAGGAAGCCAGATTAGGTTGATCGATTGAACCTTACATGGAAAGAAAAGGTTCTCCATGAACCTTCTATCTGTTGCTTCTGCCTCTATAAACCAAACTTGCCTTTGAAATTCCTCTTTAACTTCTTTCATTAGAGTTGGATTTGCGCGTAAAATACTGATATCCGATCCTCTCAATATCAAGACCGAATCTGAGTCCACTTCGGCTGCCCCTACCATAGTAAACTTATTTATGTCTTGATTACGTTCTGCGATTCTGGTGAGCCTTATGGCCGCCTCGATTTCTGCCTGTTTCAAATGTCCAGATTTTAGCTTTGTTTCACATTTTGTGCAAAGTATACCCGTTTTTGCATCAAAAGAACAAATTGGAGTTTTCAATGTTTACCACTTTGTAATAATCTTAAAATGTACTGTCTTTCCTTAATATAACCTGTTGGAGATTAAGAGCTTTGAAAGGACTCTCGAGCAGCCTTTTTCTACATCAATAAATTGGTCAGCACAAATATAACCGAATAGCTAGGGTTAAAGACATAAAATTCAAAATTTGACCTTATTTTGTCCTGCTCCTATTCTTGAATTAAAAATAAGGCACAGTACAATGTGAAAGAAATTACCATGGGTCCAAGAGGCTTCCTGCATTATTTAGAATCATTATTGTAATTACAGACTGGCTCTATCGTTGTATTGCAGCCCTGAACCACGTTTAGGATCAAAATGAGTTAAAGATCAAAATTTGATTCTTGTTTCCAAAAGGGGGATCAATGACCATACGCTAAGACTTGCGGGTTTACTCTCAATGATGAGATCGCATGATCGTCTATCATGGTTCCTACGCTCATACTAACTCCGCTGATCGTGATATTTAGGAGCCTTAAATCTTCAACAGATAGCTTATATTCCTTTGCTAAGATGTTTTTGATCTGCCATTCAGGGTCTGACGTTGCGTTCACTTTTGAAGGTACAGAGGCGTCCAGTATTTTCAACAACATCTTTCCGGGGATCTTTCCTGATGGATCCTTTCCAATAGAGAAGACAATCTTGTCCATTAATACTGGATGTGGCAGAGTTGAAATGGCATTTGCTGTATAAAATACTTGAACGTCGAGTAGATTCATGTCGTCTTGTGGCGTGGGGCCGGTAGCAGTTACCGCATTGTTTTTAGGATGAGATTCCATGACTGTTCCGTCCTGAGGAACGCGTATAGTTACGAAACCCTCTATCATTTGCTGGCTGCTGTTTTGAATCTCAAACATTGGGAGTAAATCCCTACAGACTATGGCCGTGGATGTCTGAGGTTGCAAAGTTCTTTGTATTGAACTGCTGTTATTACCACCAATGATTATGGCATTCCAAATCAGATTGATAGGAAATTCCTGCCTATTGAAAATGCTGATGTCAGTGTCGTAGTGTCCTGGTCTGAGGGGGCCTTCGTCTCCGAATATCGATCCACATTCAAATTTTGTTGTATAGATTATACCTTTGATTAAACGATTCGTATCTTGCGCCTCAACAGCATTATTTACAAATGATTCTGTCGCAATAGATTTAGGTGGCGAGATTTCTATGATCCTCGACAGTGTGTCTATTGAATGATATGGAGGTGCATGTACTTCTGTCACAGTGTAGTTACCGAACGGTAGTCCAACAACTGTTATAGTCCCAGGTGCCTTATCTTTGTCTTGAAGGCTACCGTCGCTTACGATGTAGTTACTAGTTGAGTTTAAGGGGATAGGAGTTATTGAATATGTCGCACCACCCAAGGGTTTTCCATCATTTCCAGTTGTTATAATTGTCACCAAACCGTAAGCAACATTATGTGTGAACGATATTGGTGCTAAATAAGAACCCGATAAACTGCTGTTTCGTACTCTCAAATAAGATAATTCCTCTCTGGGTTGTGAAAAAACATGTTCTTGCTGGAATAGGATGACGAAAGAACCGACGATAATTAATGCTACAGCAGTTGCGATGAAGACATTATATGTCAAAGGATATCGCGGCATAATCTTACGATAATTCACAGTATATCACCGCTTACAATAATTTATACTATTCCTGTTTCGAGGGTAGTCTACGAAGCTCGGTTTCAAAGAATACTCTAAAGCGTGCCTGAAGATTTATTACTAAATACTAGATAGCGTTTTTTCTATTAAAATCCGTGCTGACGAGCAAGCAAGTATCAATAGTTTATTATAAATTAAGACAAATTTTAGCATAATATATGGGATCAAAGATTAAACTGTTAGTCTCGGGACTCAAAGCGTATTATATTACGAAGAAAGAGATTATTAAAGCAGTAGATGGCGTTAACTTTGAGATCACTAATAATGAATCACTAGGCGTTGCTGGTGAATCAGCTTGTGGTAAAAGTACGCTTGGCGCTGCACTCTTACGTACACTGCAGTTTCCTGGTAAAATAGTGGAAGGAAGTATCCTGTTAGATGGCATCGATATTTTAAAAGCCTCTGATTCAGAGTTTGATAAGTACATTCGTTGGAAAAAAATTGCAATGATCTTCCAAGGAGCAATGAATGCACTTGATCCTGTCTACACAATAGGTCAACAAATGACGGAGCTAATGCATCAGCATCAGCTTAAGGAAAATTTAGAAGAAACTATTTCAGAATCCTTACTACGAGTAGGCCTTGATAGTTCAATTACGAAGAATTATCCTCATGAATTAAGTGGTGGAATGAAACAACGAGTAGTTATAGCAATGGCTTTGTTGCTCGGCCCTGACATAGTAATCGCGGATGAGCCCACCACGTCCTTAGATGTTCTTGTTCAAGCACAGATAATCAACTTACTTAAGGATTTGAAGCAGAAGGGAACTACAGTAATTTTGATAACACATGATCTAGCTGTAATATCAGAGGTCGCAGATAGAATTGCAATTATGTACGCAGGACAGATAGTAGAATTATCTAATGCCTCGGAAATATACAGTACTCCTAGACATCCTTATACCCAAGCGTTAATTTCTGCAATTCCCAAACTGCATTCAGATGATGTGCAAATACATATAATTAAAGGAAGCCCCCCTGATTTGCATCAACTACCGAACGGCTGTAGATTTTATGAGCGATGTCCTCATGCTATGGAGATATGCAAAAAGGATCCACCAGAATTTAGAAATAATGCAGGTTATGTTCGATGCTGGCTTTATGAGTGAGCTGGACTCTGATTTTGCTATGTTATAACATTAACAGGTATCTTGACTATTGCAACTTTATCCAGAACTGAGTATATATAAATCCTTATACCCATATTATCTATTAACATATTAAGGAGAATTATTAAGAGTGATGCAAAAGGGTATCTTGAATGTCTCTAAGATCAGAGAAGACTTTCCTATCCTGCGACGCATAGTCAATGGTAATAATAGGCTTGTTTATCTTGATAACGCTGCTACTACTCAGAAGCCTATGGCTGTAATAAATGCCATTACTGACTATTATATGAATTACAATTCAAATATTCACAGAGCTGTGCATCGACTAGCAGAAGAAGCAACGTTAGCATATGAAAACACTAGAGAAAAAATTGCCAAATTCATTAATGCACGTTTTATCGAAGAAATAATTTTTACTCGAAATGCTACTGAAGCAATTAATTTAATATCTTATACATGGGGCAGTTTAAATATTAATCAAGATGACATAGTGGTAATAACAGAATTCGAGCATCACAGTAACATAGTGCCGTGGCAAATCCTCACACATCGAAAAGGTGCTCATTTGAAATACATCGGTGTCGATGATGATGGGTACTTACGACTGAAAGATTACCAAAAATATTTAGAAAGTGGTAGAGTGAAATTAGTTTCAATAAGCGAAATGTCCAATGTGCTAGGCACGATCGTTCAGCTGAAAGAAATTATCAAGATAGCTCATGAAAAAGGCATTCCTGTTTTGGTCGATGGAGCGCAATCTGTTCCTCATATGCCAGTAGATGTTCAGAGTACAGACTGTGATTTCATGGCGTTTTCTGCTCACAAAATGCTCGGACCGACCGGTGTTGGTATCCTATATGTAAAAAAAGAGATACTTGAAAAAATGCCTCCGTTTATAGGAGGTGGAGACATGATAAAGGAAGTTCATAAACAGAAAACAATGTACAATGATATACCATACAAGTTTGAGGCTGGAACTCCAAACATAGCAGATGTGATAGGATTTGCGTCTGCTATTGATTATCTTAAGGCTATAGGTATGGACAATGTACGACAGCACGAACTCGAGATCACACAATACGCCCTTAACGCCCTGAGAGGCGTGGAAGGCTTAACTATATACGGTCCGCTCGATCCACATCATCGAGGCGGGGTATTATCATTCAACGTAGGAGATATCCATCCACATGATCTTGCTACAATAATGAATGAGCATGGAGTAGCCATTAGATCCGGACACCACTGCGCACAAGTGTTGATGGAAAGATTGGATGTATCTGCAACCTCGCGCGCAAGTTTTTATATCTATAATACGAAAGAAGAGGTTGATATACTAATTAATGTACTTCATCAAGCGAGGAGGATATTTAGAATTTGAGCGAGGATATATATAGGGAGATAATCTTGGACCACTATAGGAACCCACGAAATAAGGGCAAACTGGCTGATGCGGATGTAAGTATTCATGACAGTAATCCACTTTGTGGCGATGAGATTGATATTCATCTAAGGGTAGATAAAGACATGATTAAGGACATAAAGTTCGAAGGTAGAGGTTGTGCAATAAGTCAAGCAAGTGCTTCTATGTTAACAGAACTAGTAATGGATAAACCTTTGTCCGTAGTTAAGGATCTGGCGAAGAATGAGATTCTAGAAAATATTGGACTTGTAAATTTGGGACCTGCAAGAATCAAATGCGCATTACTTTCGCTGAAAGTTCTAAAGTTAAGCATGGTAAAGTATTATGCCGACAGAGACCCCGAATCGGCCAAAAAATTTGAAGATGACTCCAAACTATATTGAGAACATCGTGTAAATTTACTGCAGACATGCAACGACATTTTTTATTTTCGATCAAATCACAAATAGCTGCTATCTCTCCTCATGTCCTATGAAAAAAACGGAAAATAAAAATAACTATTTATCTTAAACATGCTGCTCTTTACACCATATATTGCAGTTGAAATGAAAATTAATTAATTTAGGATAATCAAATCGACGTGGTAATATTAGATAAGATATATTCAAAATGTCAATTAATCAAGAATTAATTTTCATTACTTCCCAAGGCCTCTTCTTTTACTAAATTCTTTATATGTTAATTTAAATAACCATTTCAATAATGAAAAACTGAGCAATTATGAAACCCAATAATTTTGCTATGAGGGATTGGCATTTAGAACACATTGAAAAAGTTATAACTCGTTATATTAAAGGCATCTCACCAGATGCGTCATCATTTGAAAAACGCAATTTTAAGAAATACAGTACAATTTCGAGTTGCGCAAAACAGATAGAATATGACATAAAACATGGAGTGACTACAGAACAGGTCATGGCAGTAATGGAGAGAATTAGACATGATAGTTCTTTCGCAGACTTGCGTGCAAATCCAGATAGTATCCAAAGACTCGATGACCTGGAACGACAACTCTTCACTTCAAAAAAAGTGGCGTCTTGGTAACAGATATGGGGCCGCTGATATTTTGGTCTCTGATTTTTGCCTTACGTGTTAAGAATATTTGAATTTATGGGACAGGCCCATTTTTCTGTACTAGATTAAATAATTTCGTCTAATCCATGGAGAAAACTTTGTTATCCAGCAGGATTAGGCTACTTTAATAAGTAGCCCAGGTGAGGAAAGAAGAGCAATAGTGTTTTTAGTATTATACGATGATTATTAATCTCTCATTTTTCTTATCGCTATAATGAAAACAAGGCCACCTTTTTTCTATTCTTGTTATGAGAAAGTAACTATTAGCATAGAAGGGCTTTTGCCCACTAACAATCGTTGGGTTTGACAATACACCTATTAATGAATATTCGAAGATCATTAGTACGAGATGAAACTTTGTCGAAAACTTCGCGACAGCTAGCAATATTCTACCCTGATGTCTCTCTTTAAATTCGAAGTGTAATAATATTCTCTACTTAATGTGTCACATCTCTATGGCATTCATGATTTTTAGATGTTGCGAAGGTAAAATCTATAATGCTTCATTCTAATCAAATGCTCACGTATACTAGATTATGTAATATATATATGCCAAATACACTGTTTTACAAATATATGCGATTTACGGATGGAAATCTTATTGTCCTTTATACTCTTTTCCCCAAGAAACCTGACGATGAAAGCATTCCAGGTCACATAAAGGAACGAGTAAAGTTATGTCTAAATATCTTTAGTATGATCACGCAATCCAAACCTGATAGGCACAAAACAGAAATACTTGTCATTGCCAAGGGAAACTTTATTCATGAGATAAAAACAGAGTTGGTAAAGGGCGGAGTGGATGAGAAAATTATCGCGGTAAAGCACACACCAAAGAATGTGTCTCAGACTTTCGACGAAGTTGTTAAAATTTGCAGAAGTAGAATTAATCCACCACAAATTTATTTTGTTGGCTCTGTTTGGCTTAGAGATATTTATGATTCTGTAGTAGTTTCTAGGTTGCGAGGCTACAAGGTTCAATTTGAAGGAGCGTTGGATCATAGGCCTGTAGATGAAGTTGAACGAGATCGAGCAGCAGATGCCCCAAAAAAAGGGATGGCATATTATAAGAAAAGTGCAAAAGATAAAGCAGTAGATATATTTCTCAATAGAATGTTCTCAGAAGGAAGATGATTCTTCTCCTCATTTGGTTGTAAAGCGCTAGGATTTAATAACCATTCATTATCGGCTACTATAGAGAATGCGGTCATCGTCTAGTTTGGTTAGGACACTGGCCTTCCATGTATTCGGATGAATACGGAGTTAGCCCGTAACCCGGGACTCTGTCTTGTCAAGAGATTGAGCGGGAATTCAAATCCCGGTGACCGCACTTTTTTCTCTAGGTATTAATTCTATTGTGGTTGTCAGAATCTCAGCTATTTTTTGATCTAGATAAGTGGAGAACTGAACCTCATTTAACTGTTTAATGTCGCAGCTAAAGATAGTTCGCTTTTAAGGCTCTGGTCTTTTTTCGAGTTAAAGCTATGTTTGCAATTTGGTAAAAGTTATTCTTCAGCCTAAATACAGCTAATTTGCCTATTCCCATGTTTATCACGCAATTCTATTGATGATTATAATGTCCTATCGTCAATAACTAGGAAGCACGTAAATTGTCCAGTTGGGCTTAAGTTTGATACATATTCAATATCCTCTGTCTTATTTACAAGAGTTCCGGGTTGGAGCTACATCATCGAGCATCCAATAATCTTTATTTAAGGTCAACAATTAGGTTGTCAATCTATGGTTATTCTTAAAGAATTATTGGAAGGAATAGTCGTTGGTTCTGGCTCTGACTTTATTGTGATTAAGAAAAAAAAGAAAAGGTTTTTGGTTGAAATGACAAATTACAAGATACAAGAACTCAAAAACGCGACTACCCCTTATGGTTCACAGTTGTAAGAATGTCCTTCAATACATGATTAAATTTATCTCAGAGGACTAAATTCGTTCTTGTAAAAAGTTAAATTGAGTTAGCCAACTTGTTATAATACTTGAAATCAAAGGCTACCGCTCAAGTTTCAACTGAGCACCTTAAACCTATAATTACACGAACTACGTCTCCTCACAACGGCAAGGGTAAGGTTAGATACGATAAAAAGGCGGAATCAGAGTTCTTTGTTGATAATTCCGCTCTTGCAGGCTTTGTGGGAGAACGTATTCTATACATGGCAGTAAGGGAATTAATTGAAAATGCGTTAGATTCTTGCGAGAACAGCCGTATCCTACCAAATATCGCGTTATCCTTAAAATCACTAGATCCAACATCTGATATGTGGATTATCTCCTGCGAAGATAATGGCATTGGAATACCCGCTGAAAAGGTGCCAATAGCGGTATGCTCTTTCTTAACCTCCGGAAAGTATGTGGAAAAACAACAGCGTGGTTTATTCGGTGTAGGTCTGAAGATGATTGCAGCGTTCTCTACCAAGGATACAGATCATCCGCTCAAAGCTTGGACCAAGCCTCAAGATGAAGCTTTAGAGTATTATTTTGAACTTAGAACGGATATTGGTACAAATAGACCCATAGTACTACTGAAGAGAACGTTAGAGGAAGGCGACCGTGAGTTAAATGCCCAGTCTGGTTTTAAAATCGTGGCGATGCTGCGTGCTCGATTATCGCCTATCACTAAGAATAAAATCTTTGATTACGTTAGCCAGACGAGTGTTGTAAATCCCTATGCCCTTTTGACATTCGAAACGGATGAAGGAAGGGTTGTTTTTGATAGGAGAACAGAGGTTATGCCTGAGCCCGCAAAGGAAGTGCTACCGCACCCTGCAGACGTGGATCTGAAGACTCTGAAAAAAGCAATTATGAATTTCATGAACCAAAAAACAACTTTACAAGGTGTGTTGTGCAATTCATTTCAAAAGCTTTCTGCTGAGAAAGCAAAGGAGATTATTGCGAAGGCAATGGTGGAGGTCAAGCATGCAGACAAATATGATGAGCATGAATTAATCAGGGTCGTCAATATCTGCCGAAATACTAAATTCCATCTCCCAAACACAGATCATCTAAGTCCTATTGGGGAGCCTATACTGACTGCAGGTATGACCTCAGAATATACCATTGTCACCAAGAAAGAAAACAATAACAATACGGGTAAAGAGGCTGTGCCGCAGTTATCCCTTAAAATACTAAAGCCTGTGCTCACAGGCTATTCATCAAGAACATGTGTCATCAATAACAGGCCAACTATAGTAGAATGCGGCATCGCATATGGCGGCAATATAACCTCATTTAAGCTT
>Ga0193700_1000002_pt1 | contig 83271 bp, 90 predicted proteins | sample U3s1metaG_FD_143057 | JGI IMG/M metagenome (GOLD analysis project Ga0193700, IMG submission 143057) | Soil microbial communities from a riparian zone of the East river system, Colorado, United States - U3s1 | ecosystem: Environmental > Terrestrial > Soil > Riparian zone | place: USA: East River... | reverse complement strand
AATAAACAAAATACAAGGCATATGGTTCTCATTGCGATCAGTGGGACATTAGCTATATTGGCTACAGTAGGCTATGGTCTATACGCAACTGCATTTTCCTCCTATACAGTAAATCCCAATTTAGATAGTGAAAAGACAGTTTGCGTAAATAAAGTGCTTAGTTTAGCTGCGGTAGGAATAGTCAGATCCATAGATGATTACGATACAGCTATTGTTTCCTGTGTTTAAAGAAAGAAAGAGAAATAGCTTACTTTCAATGCGAAAGACATAGATAGATCACAGACCATCTACTTAGAGGATACAGAAATTATATCATATGTTTACAGTATAAGAAATAAGTCAGGTTTACCAAGGGTATATCTCTATTTATTGTAGCTAATCCAATTAGCAATATTTGCGATATCTCTTTTTGGCTGTATTCTTTGCTGCAAAGCTCTTGTACTTTGTTTCTATGCATTGCATCTTTGCTGTTCTTTGAATAGTAATCACGCTAGTAACAATCGTCATGGTTTACAGTAAGGTACGGGTAAACCCCAATTGTTAAATAAAAAATAGAGATTTCGTTTGACATGAACAAACGAGTATCAAATCAAAAAATGTGTAGCACAAGTACAGTTCATAGGACCGTAACAGTTGATGGACTGTCCATTTTCTACAGAGAAGCTGGCGACCCATCCAATCCGAATATGGTATTGCTTCACGGCTTTCCTTCTTCTTCCCATCAGTACCGTGACCTTATTTCTGTGCTAGCTAACCATTTCCATGTTGTAGCACCAGACTATCCAGGTTTTGGAAACTCCGACTTGCCAAGTCCGGATGAATTCAATTACACCTTCGATCGACTCTCCGAGGTGGTTCAAGATTTCTTGAAGGTCATAGGCTTTACACACTTTGGACTTTATATGCAAGACTACGGTGGGCCTGTAGGCTTCCGAATCATAACTCGACATCCTGAATGGCTTGAGTGGCTAATAATACAGAACTCAAATGCATATGAGATTGGCTTTACCAGTGCATGGGATGGCCTGCGTAACGCACTTTGGAAGAATCGTACTACTGAAGTGGAAGCTCCTCTATACGGGTTTCTTCAACTTGAGACGATAAGGCAAGTCTATCTATACGGCCACAAGGATCCTGAAACCATCAGTCCGGACAATTGGAACATGGACTTTAGGTTCATGGAACGACCAAATGCGAGACGCGCACAGATGGATTTGTTCTATGACTATCGCACTAACGTAGCACTGTACCCAAAATGGCAAAAGTTCTTACAGGAGCGTCAACCGAAGTCATTGATTTTCTGGGGACAAAATGATATATTCTTTACTCGGGAAGGAGGCGAATCTTATCTTAAGGACCTACCAGACGCTGAGATGCACAGGCTCGATTCAGGACACTTTGCTGTGGAAGATTGTCTTGATGAGATCGCTAGTAACATCCACAGATTCTATCTTGAGAGAGTGAAAAAGCCCACATGATGTCGAGCGACTATAATATATCATTTTTTCTCACTTTTTGGCATCGTCATTTTAAATTTTGAAATCACTATATTAAAAAGCCAAACTAACAGTCTTTGACATTATGATTTAAGTCATAAAGTCGTGCTTTGTATATCTGCACCTTGCCTCTCTCTAACCTGTGGAAATTTAGAAATGTGAGATATGTACTAGGAACTGACAGAAACTTTCCCTACCATAGTCGGATGCAATGAACAGAAGTATTCTACTACCCCTACCTTGTTGAATGTATGTTTAAAGGTTTGACCTTGGCTAAGTAATCCGGAATCAAATCCAGCTCCAGACATGCTGCTTGACGGATTTCCTTCGGTTACTGTATGTGGCGCAATAGAGTCGTCATTTGTCCATGTTATAGTATCTCCAACTTTAATCTTGATAGGGCTTGGTTGATATGATCTATTCCCCAAATCAGATGCTCCCTCTACAATTGAAACCTTATTTCCACCTCCTGCAGTATTATTAGCTCCTTGTTGTACATCTGTTACATTTTGAGCCATCACCGTGCTAACACTAAAGCTAGTCAATGTTGTTGCTAAGGCAAGCATGCAAATTAGATCTAAAATTATTATCGTTTTCATAAGCTTTACTGATCTAATAGCACTATATATTCTGTAATATTCAGATCGTAAGACCGACTATGATAACAGCTCTACTATTATGCCGTCTTCTTTGTCTGAACTCATATAAAAAAATAATTAAAAATTGATTATCTTGAGATCAATCGGTGAAGCAATATTTGGTAATTAATTAAGTCTTTTTGCTTCTTTCTTTAACCACACGATACAATAGTTGTATCGTAATCATTTACAGATCTGACCATCTCTACCGTATCCAAGGATGGAGAAATGTATGTTAAATTTAATAAGGAAAAAGAGGATAGAGGAAAGAAATAATGAAATGCCTAATTTGCAAAGAGGATCCTAATGCAAAAAAGATTGAGAAAGATTGGAATGAAGACATGGATGATAGAAAACTAGCACAGCATATTGTCAGGGCTCATTTTGTTGATTCACTAGAGGTGGCGCAATATCTTGCTAAACTTCAACACAAAATTGAGCTCTCACATGGCCCATAAACCTTGACGAGGCAATTATGTTCGTTGAAGAAAGAAGGCATTTATTGAACTTGCTTTGGTTTGCTTGGTAATAATTTATGATAGACTAGCTTCGTTGAAAATACTTATTGAGAGTGTCTACTGCATACTTTCAGCTGATAATTATATTATTAAAACTTCAGCAAGCGAGCGTAAAGGGCATTACAGGCAAAGCTTTTATTGGCTAGTATATACATGCGATAACACCTGTGAGTTGTATTCAGCATAAAGCAAAACATCACGGTCCTACAAGTCATACATCAGTACATACTGCTCTTAAAAAATTTCTTTCGTATATTGAACAGTCAAAAACGTATCAAACATCAGAGCATGTGTCTCTACTTGATGCATGCAACAGGGTCCTGTCAAATGACCTATTCAGTTACATAGACGTTCCTCCATTTGTCAGAGCTGAAATGGATGGTTATGCACTCAAAGCAAAGGATACTAAGGGAGCATCAATGAAACATCCCATCTTGCTTGATGTTGTAGGCATGATATCTGCTGGCCAAGATGAACAGTACACAATTATGCCTAAAAAGGCAGCAGCAATTGCAACTGGTGCAAGAATTCCAAATGGTGCTGATGCAGTAGTAATGGTGGAGCACACAGAGCGACTGGGGAACAATACAGTTAAGATTTTCGAGGAAGTAGGACGCGGTAAAAACCTAGCACCAAACGGCAAGGACGTAAAGCAAGGACAGATTCTGCTAAAGAAAGGAACATGGCTTACTTCTCAAGACCTGGGTCTCATGGCTTCAGTAGGTACAAATAAAGTTCCAGTTCTCAGAAAACCGCAGGTTGCAGTACTTGCAACCGGTAGTGAACTTATTGAACCCGGATCCAAGCTCTGTAATGCCTGCATATTTGAAAGCAATAGATACATGATATCGAGTATGATAAGAGAATTTGGAGGAGAGGCAGTTGACCTGGGAATATGTGAGGATGATAAAGATCTGATATTCTCTAAATTAAAAGAAGCGTTGAGATTAGATATAGTGGTTGTGTCTGGTGGTGCATCAGTAGGGGAGAAGGACTATGTCCCTGATCTGATAGAGAGTTTGGGAAAACCAGGACTGCTTGTTCACGGAATAGCAATGAGGCCCGGGTCTCCAACAGGACTAGGAATGGTTAAGGATAAACCACTAATTTTAGTCCCAGGGTATCCTGTATCTTCATTTGTTGCATTTTATACCTTTGGACGGCCTTTGCTATTTAAGATGCTAAAAACTGGAGGACCTCCCACAGCCAAGGTGATCGCTAAAATGGCAGCCAACACAAATGTGCATGAAAAGTTTCGCACCTTTGTTAGGGTAAATGTGGTGAGAGAAAATGGCTCGTATTTCGCTGAGCCTGTGAGCACTGCTGATGCGAGCCTGCTTTCGACCTTGACAAAATCAAATGGCATAGTTATAGTAGATAACGGTACCGAATTGGTTAAGGGAGCGGAAGTGGAAGTGATATTATTGCGGAATATTGCTGAGATATCTTAGTGATATAGGTAGCGAGGCAGGTGACAAGATTGCAAAATGAGCTGATTGATGGCTATGGCAGAACTGGAAGAAAATTAAGGCTTTCTGTTACTGATAGATGTAATATGAGGTGTATATATTGTATGCCAGATAACAACAATGAATGGTTTGAACAGCACAATATTTTAAGTTATGAAGAGATTATTCGGCTTACTGCAGTATTTGTTAGTCTGGGTATCGAAAAGCTGAGAATAACAGGGGGTGAGCCTACTGTCCGCTACAAAATAGAAACTCTGATTGGTGCATTGTCAAACATCCGTGGAATAAAGTCAATAGATATGACTACAAATGGACTATTACTTAGCGACAAGGTCAAAGAGCTGAAGCAAGCAGGACTAGATGGCGTGAACATCAGTCTGGATACATTCAGGGCTGACAGGTTTAAAGCTATTGCTGGAGTGGATGGACTCGATAGAGTTTTGACCTCCATAAAGGCAGCTGATAATGTAGGACTCAAGGTAAAGATAAATGCAGTTGTTATAAGAGGATGGAATGATGATGAAGTAGTAGATTTTGCAAGGTTTGCAAGAGATACAGGATATACTGTCCGGTTCATCGAGTTTATGCCATTAGATGGCACGGGTATATGGACACCAGATCTTGTTTTCAGTAAAAGAGAAATGATACAGCGAATAAACAAGAATGTAAAAGAGCTTGTGCCTCTGAACAATAACAATTCAGAGCCGGCAACATTGTACTCCTTTGCAGACAGTGAAGGCACTCTAGGATTTATTCCTTCTATGACAGAACCGTTTTGTAACAAGTGCGATAGATTAAGATTAACTTCTGATGGCAGGTTTCTCACTTGCTTATTTGAGGATCCAGGCTACGACTTGAAGCAGTTGTTACGAAATAGAAAATCTGATGATGATGCTATAAGAAAATATATTCTTCAATGCACAAAGAAAAAACCTGAAGGTATAGTAAGTATTATAAGGACTAATAAATTAAGGCCGGCATTGAACATTATGCATAGAATAGGCGGATAATAGAGTATGAGTAAGAAAGACCAGGATCCAACCATAAACGTAAAATTGTTTGCCTCATCTAGAGAGCTTGTAGGTAAAGACAATATAAGATTAAGAATTACGGATCAGATTACAACAGCCCATGATCTTAGAAAAATGATTTTAGAATTATATCCATCATTTTCAACAAAAAGCCCTTTTGCAATTGCAGTTAATCATAAAGTAGCAAGCGATACCACTACTATAAGCTACCTAGACGAAGTAGCCATTTTACCACAAATTAGTGGAGGTTAAAATGATCTCCATCACCAAGGAACCAATTGATCTATGCAAAATACTATTACAAGCCATGGACAGATCGGTAGGTGGAATAACATTTTTCATAGGAACTGTCAGAGATCATAATGACAAGGAAAGCGTTTCTGAAATTTACTATGAAGCGTACAAGGAAATGGCAGAAGAAAAGCTTGCTGAAATTCAAAATGAAGTCATAAAAAGATGGAAGGTGAAGAGGTTCATGGCTATTCATAGAACAGGCAGCCTGAAAGTTGGTGATGTCAGCGTTGCTGTTGCTGCGTCTGCAGAGCATAGAACAGAGGCTTTTGAGGCATGTAAGTACGGTATTGATGAGATCAAATCTAGGCTACCAATTTGGAAGAAAGAAGTGTCCGCTTCGGGTACCGACTGGGTAGAAGGTGTTTTTCCTAAGAGCGAGTAATTGGCATGGTAGGTATGTTTGATGTGGGCAATAAGCCAGAGACATTGCGCACAGCAATTGCACGAGCTATTGTAAAAGCAGAACCATCCACACTAACTTTGGTGAAAGATGGAAAATCACCTAAGGGCAATATCTTTGATGCTGCTAAGCTCTCTGCAACAATGGCTGCAAAACGAGCCTGGGATCTGCTACCATACTGCCATCCTATACCTATAGATAGCATTAATGTCGATGTGTCAGTAAATGAACAATCCATAGAGGTAACTGTAACTGTAAAAAATGTAGCCAAGACTGGAGTTGAGATGGAAGCACTTACTGGCGCATGCATTGCTGCCTTGACAATTTATGATATGCTAAAGCCTGTAGACGAAGCATTATCCATAGAATCAATTAGACTACTAAATAAAAGTGGAGGACTCAAGACATTCTTTGAAAAATCTGACAGGAGGTTGAAAGCTGCAGTGTTGGTTACTACTGATTCTAGAACAGAATCGGAGGACAAATCAGGGAAAGTTGTTATCGATAGATTAGTCAAGAACGGCCTCGAGGTCGTAGAGTATAAGGTTATACCAGACGAAGAAGATGGTATAGTGTCTGAGCTCAGGAGATTTTGCGATGAAGCAAAGGTCGACATCGTTCTGACAAGCGGCGGGACCGGTCTTGGGCCGCGGGACGTAACACCTGAAGCAACTAAGAAGGTCCTAGAAAAGGAGATAAGTGGAGTCGCTGAAATTCTAAGAGCCTACGGACAGAGAAGAACACCCTTATCTATGCTCTCTAGAGCAGTAGCAGGGATCAGGGGAACTACAGTGATAGTAAACCTTCCAGGCAGCGTCAGAGGAGTTTCAGAATCTCTGGACGCTCTCTTTCCTGGGATATTGCATATCCATAAGATGTTAGCAGGATACGGGCACTAGTAGATCATAAGTGATCTAGGTTTTCTGGCCTCTACTACCAGTCTCTCTTCTAGAGTATTGAACTAAAGCCGTACGCCTTTATTATATTATCAATGATGGGTAGCTTGTCGTTCCATCTGAGAACGGATCTTTTACACGTCGGCAGCAGCTAGACCTCCTAGGGATAATATGGTAGTAGAAGTGCGGCTTTATCAGATCACCAGATCACGTAGCTTCCTTACTGAGAAAGATTTAATCTTTTTTCCAAATGCGGCCTGGTGCTCGCAAAGCGCATAAGATAAAGAGTGTTTTAAAGCAATTATGTACTTTAAGTAAGAATGTCTTTTCTTGCTTAGAAAGAGAAAAATAGCTTTATTATGCTGTAAAAATGATGTCATTTGTGAAACTTGCTACCTATCTAGCATTGCACGTAATTTTGACTATATTTGCATTGATACTGATAACCGTTGCCAGTGCATCTATATATGCAAAATCTAATGATAATTTATCATCCCCATTAAGTACAAAAATAGGGATAGGAGTTGCAAGACCAAACCAAAATGATATTATTAGAATATCGGATGAAAATAAAACGTCATTGGCTTCACCATCTTCAATCAATCAAATACATGGAACATTGATAGTAACGCAAAAAGTGATTAATGAAGGTGGAGGTAACAAGAAGCCATCTGATTTTATGATTAATGTCCACGGTAATGATCCCTCTCCTAGTTCTTTCCCAGGTAATTCATCTGGTACTTCTGTAAAATTACATATGGGAATGTATAGTATTACTGAAACAGGACCATTGGGTTATAACTCTACTTTGTCAGGTGATTGCTCTGGTGGTATGATGTCAGTTGAAACTAAGAAGTGTACTATTACGAATATTTACTCGATTAAGGTTAGGAAATAAAAAAAGCCTACATCTTGTAGTTCCCTAAGTCTTAAAAGAACTAGCACTTGTAATTGACCCATATAGATCATGTTGACTAGTAAGTGTCAGACTATTATTTTGCAAACCAAAAAATCTATTTTAATGAAATGTTCTTTTTTTTACTCTTTGGTCCTATTCTGATCATTACCTCCGTTACGTCAGCTGCAACTGCAAGATCGACCTTTGCGATATAGCAATGGATAAATAGAGAATTTTTTATCCATAAATAAACGACATATTTTGTAATTAAATCACTTTCTCCGGATCATATCCACATTATATCCAAATTATACCAGAATGTATACCGTAGATACCAGCTCGCTTTACTCCTTTCCCGCTGATTTAAATCTACTACTAACTTCAGTGATTGATATATATATTTTCATACTCAAAGAAGATAAGGCTAAAATATAACTTGCCGGTCTCAATAGATAAGAAATTCATTCTTATTGTTATAACATTAACTATCGTTCTTGTTGTATCCTCCACATTCATAGGTAGCTGGTCAGTAACTGCAACAAGAGACAGGATGAGCTCTTCAAGTCAAGGAAAAGTCTTTGTAATGTATGCAGCTTCCCTTCTAAAAATCTTTGAGAATACCTTGGGACCATCATTTCATAACGAAACAGGATATACATATGAGGGAGAAGGTCGAGGGTCGGTACAAGTTGCGAATATGATCCTTGATGGATTAAGGACACCAGATGTCTTTGTCAGTGCAGGCACAATTCCAATTATGAAGTTAATGAATAAAACCGATGTTGGTGGTAGTAAACCGCCCCTTGCCAGCTGGTTAGTGAAGTTTGCCTCTGCGGAAATTGTTATTGCTTATTCACCGACTAGCCATTATTACACTGACCTAGAGAAAGCAAGGCTTGGAGAAATACCATGGCATAAAGTTCTGTCAAAGCAAGGGCTAAAGTTTGGAAGAACCGATCCTGAGTTGGACCCAAAAGGATACTATATGATTTTAACTGCTAAGCTGTCTAATATATACTACAACGACTCAACCATTAAGCAAAGAATTTTAGGAGACGATAGAAATCCCAAACAGCTCTTTCCAGAAGAAACTCTCAAGACTACGTTAGAATCAGGTCAATTAGATGCAGTAGCTGCTTACAAACATGAGGCTATATCAAGAGGACTCCCATATATTTCGCTCCCTGCTGAGATTAACCTCGCCCATCCAACGTTCTCTGATTTTTACAAGAGGGCTTCATATACTTTGGGTAATGGCCAGGCAGTCTTTGGCGAACCAGTTTATTTCTCAATCACAATACCAGAATCAGTCAAGAATCTAAATGGAGCTGTGTCTTTCCTAAAGTTCTTGCTCTCTAGCAATGGAGAACGTATCTTAAAAACCCAAGGATTAAACTACCTCAAACCGCTCATCGAAGGAGACATAGAGAAGGTGCCCGCTTCTATAAGGAATATTCTAGAACCGATAAAACAGAAATCATAGTGAAAAATAGTAAGATAATAATAACAAACATCTAACAAGCACGATACTAGTAATAGTATTTGGGGTGAAATAGGCATGAAGCTTCAAGGATTTAATATCATCATACTGATTTTGTCTGGAGTATCTGTAGCATACATTGCATATCCACTTGTTACAATCGTGACTTTTGTAGAGCCTTCAAAGCTGTTAGATTCTCTAGCGAGACCTGCAGTTGGCGATGCCTTCATTCTAAGCTTAATATCAGCAACAATTTCTACATTACTCGTAGCTCTCTTTGGGATACCCCTTGCCTATTTGTTAGCCAGACACAATAATTTCCCAGGTAAGTTTCTCTTGAGGCTTATTGTTATTATTCCGTTAGTTTTGCCTCCACTTGCAAGTGGTGCTCTTCTCTTAGGCGTATTTGGCCCCTACTCGCCTTTGGTCCAAGTAGTTCGTGGAGTCGAATTCACACAATCTCCACTTGGAGTTATAGTAGCACAAACTTATGTTGCTTCCCCGTTCATGATTCTTGCAAGTCAGGCAGCGTTTGAATCAGTTGATGAGTCCTATGAGAAGATTGCAAGAGTTTTGGGTAAGAATAGAGCAGAAACCTTCTTAAAGATTTCACTTCCGTTGGCTAAGACTGGAATAATTATAGGTTTTATAATGTCATGGGTTAGGGCCGTGGGAGAGCTCGGAGCAACTATGATGATGGCATACAATCCGCATACCATCTCAATTCAGATCTTTGAAGACAATGCGATTGGTGGAATTAGGCAGGCTATTCCAGGTATTATGTTAGTGATCCTTTTAGCAATAATAGCTTTAATTGCGTTCTATATCACTAGGCAGAAAGGACTGGATATAGTGAAACTTGGGTGGGGAAGCGGCTAAATTGGTACTAGAACTTGTTAATCTGACTAAAACATTTCTTGGTTTTACATTAGGACCTTTGAATATGAAAGTAGATGACAACGAGATTTTAGTAATGATTGGACCTACAGGAAGCGGTAAAACCACAGTTCTAAATCTCATTGCAGGACTGCTAAAACAAGACAGTGGTATCATTCTAATGGATGGATTAGATATAGCCGATCTACCGGTAGAATCCAGAAATATTGGCTATACATTCCAAAACCCCAGTCTATTTCCTCATCTGAATGTATATGAGAACATTATCTTCGGCCTTAAAAAAAAGAATGAGAAAGATAGGAATCATCAAGTTAAAAGACTCCTTGAGGATCTCGGGATCTCGCACCTAACTAATAGACATATTCAAGGATTAAGCGGAGGTGAAATGCAAAAAATTTCATTGGCCAGAATGCTTGTAACAGAACCTAAAATTATGCTGATGGATGAGCCTCTAGCTCATCTTGATACTTCTACAAAAAGAAAGTTAAGGTTGGAGTTGCGACGAATTCTCAGAAAGCATGATATACCAGCCATTTATGTAACTCATTTTGAAGATGATGTTTATGCACTTGCTGACGCTGTCTCTATGTTGCAGAACGGCGTCATAGTGAACGCAGGTAGACTTGAAGCTGTATTATTACATTCAAATCATTCGCCATTCTTATCGAACATCTTTAGTGAAGGCAACTACTTGGAAGGAACTGTTGTACAGTCAAAAGACGGAGTTACTACTTTCAAGACTGATTCGCATTTACTCGAGACATTGGGAAATTATAGTATTGGCTCTAAAGTTGGAATATTGGTTAGACCGGAGGATATCATTCTTTCAAAGGAACTCATAAAAACTAGTGCACGCAATGTTGTAGAGGTCAAAGTAACAAAGATTACCAACTACAATACAGGTGTAGCAGATATACATCTGGTTATGAATAAATTTCACATGACATCAAGGATCACAGAGGAAGCTAGAGCTGACCTCGGGATAAAGGAAGGCGATTATATATTTGCTATATTCAAAGCCTCTTCTCCACAGGTTGTTCGTGAGGAATATCAATAGCAGGCTCTGGATTCAAAGACATAATCAGGAAAACATTTGGGCATGATTTGGGAATTTGCATATATACTTCAGATGGTGATAGAATAACTATGTTTAATAGATTATTGTTATCTAAACCCTATCGTATATATGGTTTAGTATCGAATCCCAGGGTCATGATGACTGGACTTGCCGCAGCACTGACAGCTGGAATGAGTTTTATTATCGCTGCACTTCTGTCCCACTGAGGATTAAGCAAAGTGAAGTGACGGGCTTTTTTCATTTTTAAAAAAGAATAGTGATGACAAGTGATAATAGTAAGTCATTTCTAGTCATACTGCCAAGGAAGCTTTATAGAAATCATTTCTTGCTGTGCCAGAAATTTTTCTTTATCCTTATTTTTACTACTTTATGAACAGATCTAGAAATATTGATTATATCACCGCTTCTGTAAATTTCAATGGGTATAGACCATTGTTAATAGCCTACCAAAATTACTTATACAATTCCTTTTCCTTTTTTCAAATCAACTCATTGTAAATTAGATAATTGTACAATATTGATGACTATAAACTTTAAGGTAAGAATATGAACGACCAATATCTACATCATATCGTTGGATCAAGAACGACAAGACTTTCTCTATTTAACTACTAAAGGATGGAAGACAGGCAAACAGCATACAATAGAGATTTGGTTTGTAGGGTATGATGGAAAATATTATGTATTGTCAGAACGTCGGACACATGCGCATTGGATACAGAATATTATACATGATCCAAGAGTTTTGTTTACTGTAAACGATAAGACGTTAGAAGGCAAAGCACAAATATTTGATCAAGACAAGGAGTCTGAATTAGCCATTCAAGTTTCGAAGCTGATGAGTACAAAATATGGCTGGAACAGGGGCTTGATTGTAGAACTAATACAAGGTTAAATCTTCTTCTACACGCTCATTTTATCGAATTTGTAAATATATAGTTAGGTTGATAGTTTAACCGTTTTTACCCATTAATACAAAATTTCAATATTCCTACGGTAAGTACTATCCTATACTGCTTTGCATCATAATTCTGCGAAAGTCTTAATTAGACAAGCTTTTCTTTATTTCCATCATCATGATAATATCATTTCCTATAACAGCTATTAATTCAATATTGTATGACGTAACTGTATATAGTATTGCCTGTGTAACTTCCTCTGGAGGTAGCATGTTCTAATCTTTCACAGATTTTAAATTTACAAGGTAACCTCGTACCAAACAACGATTACGCGATGAATATGAATGAATATGAGTGAATATGACATATTATGATAAAGAGATGCAAGATAAACCTAATGATACTCTTCTCACTCTATTTTTTCAAATTTTCCAGTGGAGAAAGTAAAACCGGTGTTAGAATTTAGATCCCACTCTTCATTTGCTATCATATTATTAAATCCTAATTTGGTATCCTTCTCTATAATACTTCCCGGGTTGTCATCAATCATTTTGACCCAGAGAACATGCTTGTCGTCGTCAACAGCAAGAATACGATAAGGCTTATGCTTATTTTTAAATAACTTAACTGGAGTTGCCATTTGAATAAACTCCCTCATCTCTAATAATAGTTTTGCACCGCATTTCATCAATACAAATCATCTACAAGTCTTACACTTAATCCCTTTTTTAATGAAGCAATTATTCGACAAAGAAAATAGATTAAAGAGAATGAACCTCTTTCGTATGCTCAACCACATCAGCAAATCTTGTTAGATTACTTTATCTTTATTGTAAAAAATCCAAAGCTCACATTTTTAGCTATATTCAAGAAATCAGATAAATCCCCATGACTTAAAGCCTGACGTTCCAGCCTTAACGCATCGGGAAGAAATGCCATTTCATTGTCATCAATATCAACTTCAATATTTTTTCTATAGCGAATATTCTAATGAAACTAGATTGCTGTTTTCTCCATGAACATTTTGAATATGATGCTTCTTTTTAGCAGCTGTGGCAGGAGTAATTACTAAAAATATTCTTTCATTTTTAGGATCTGATCTTGTTTAGAGTATGTAAATCAATAAGCAAAAGAAGCCGCAAAACAATTTGTCAAGCAATTTAACCTATTTCTTATTTAGAATCCTAAAAAAATGATGTCCAAAATGTAAATTCGACAATGACTACAACACAAAATTCTGTGAATGCGGTAACAAGCTATAAAAATTAATTGCTCCATTTTGCTAACTTCATTTTGAACGATTAGACATTGTATAGACATGGCAATCAGCTAATTGCCAGTAGCTAAATACAATACCCAATTCCCAGTCTATAATACGGTTCGATGGTCACACCCATAATATCTTCAATTCTTTTCAATATCCATTGCAATGATTTATAGAATTTATCTTTTGAATAGCTAAAGTTCCTTAAGAGCTAGATCATGATGAAAACAGGAGAAGTCTCTGCAATAATGGCAGAAACCGCATTTCTTACAGATAGGTTTAGAAATCGTTGGAAGAAATTCAGAATAGCAATTAAAACATCTCATCCTTTTTAATACCTTAACATTCATAACAGAACGCGCCAACTTATTAATATTCTCTGATGGACAATGAAAAATTATTGCTGCTAAAGGTGGATATCGTACTTCTTCTTGGTGTTAATGGAAACAATAAATCATCGATCTGTTAATATTCCTTCTGAATGGCTTTCATTAGCTGCTCATCAATATTCCTCTATTTTGCATTCCAAAGTTTAAGAAATTAGTAGCTTAAAGCTGAAAGTCACTTGTTATATTAATCAAGTACTCGTTCTTTCTTTCTGGATGACTTTGCACATTGCTTGTCTATCTTGACACAAATCCACATCCCTATCAAGGAATCAACTGTGCAATACAATAGCCTGTATGTCTTCCACTAACCCACAAGTGTCTCCCTACAAGGCAGTGCTGTTCTACAAATCGACTGATGTACTAGTTATAACTTCATGATTATTTTCGGCACAATTGCAAGTATCTTCGCGACATTCACTATGTCTTCCTTGTGTACAATAACCACATATTGTTCTCAGATCTGGCTTTCCATTAGTTCCCATCAAATGTTCATCTATCTCTGAGGGTATGCCTGCTCATCATTAAATTCAATTTAACTTATTAATGAGATGATAATAAAGTTTTTAATCACACGAAATCGGTTGGTGCTACTCTCAGTCATAAGACTAGATTCCCTTATACATCGGCAGGCATAGGACTCTGCACTCCTTGAGTATCCGATTTTCTTTCATTGCTTTTTCAAGAGTCTTGTTAGGACACTCTTGATGCTCCATTCTAATTCTAGTTTTATTTCCATCTTTCATGTCTTTACTATAAATGCAAATCATCACGTTTTCCCCATTCATATATCATTTCAAATTTTTCGCCAGTATATTCGTGTAAAGAATTGATGCGAAAGTGCCACATCCTTACAATCCAAATATTGTGGTCAGGAATAAATCAAACAAAAATTTCAGTCTAATATGGAGTACCTTTTGCTCTTTGATTTTTGAAGGCCTCAATATACCACTCGAATTCTTGCAGGAATCTTATGGCTATTTTGTCATACTCTTCATCTAATAGTTTTCCATCTTCAGCGAAAACGTTCTGTACTCTTGATATTGCAAAAGATGAAGATATGGACGGCGCTCCAAGTTCTGCGAATATCAATCTAAGTTGTTGTGCGGCATTTATTCCACCAAACATTCCAGGAGAATAAGAAACGATCGCAGAAGGTTTGAAATAATACTCTTCTAGAAAATAATCTAACGTGTTTTTCATCGCACTCGATGTACTGCGATTATATTCAGGAGTGACCGCCATGTACCCTTCTGCATCGTTAATTTTGTATCTAAGGTCTGTCAACTCTTTAGAAGGATCTGTCATCTCTTTATACATCCTATCAAGTAACGGTAGCTTTAGTTCAAGCGGATCAATAAATAATACAAGATGATTCCGACCTCTCAACTTCTTTTCCATCCAGCGCGCGACCTTGATACCTTGACGATCTCGCCTGACAGAACCAACTATTAGAGCAATCTTTGCCATTGTCTGTCTTCTTTTTGATTTATATTATAATAGTTACTATCAAAATTAGAGACTCGATATTATGTTGAAATAGGAATTTCGACGACAAAAAACAATAGTTAATGAAAATTATCTGCTTTAGTTATACAATACTATGGTTTTACTCATGACATCCACAGACGACAAATATCTGCGTGATTTTTAACTACCAGACTGCCTTTCCTCCTTATCATATATACATTTGACTATAATTTGCTTTGTATAGTTGATTTCTATATTGTCAAAGAAAGATAAACAGAATAGGTGTCTATTTGATGGATGAGTCCTCAACGCTGTTATAAACTTGTAAAATAAGCTTTTCATACGGTTGATGTTATGAGGTGCGATATACGCTGCATGATTCTTTATCCTATATCAGGAGCTATTTAGAAACATTTGGGACTTATATTTCTGCCTTTATTATAACTAAACTGGCGGTTGAGTACGGAACACACTATTGGATAATAAGAAAGAAAGTGACAAATGTCTATATTCTCTTACCAATGGTTATACTTTTTTTAGCATAGATTTTTTTGTAAAACTGGACAGAAAGTGTACATATTTGATTCTGCGTAATTGGTACTTTTATGAATTCGTAGGACTATCAAAAAAGGTATGTTTAACGATTTTGGAAGTCTACATTACACACTATAATCTTCATCATCGATTCCTCCGCTTCTTGACCTTCAATTTTACAACAACTATACTTTTGATCCCTTGCATACTTATTAGGTATATTCTGTATATTATTCGTCATGAGTAAATCCAACTTGACAGAAACAGAGCAAGGGATTGGCAGTGAAGTAGCCCACTTCGTCTACAGAGCACCAAAAAAGAACCATGACGCGATGGAGCAGCTCCTTAAACATTTTGCTGAAATAATGAGGAAATACGTGGCTCTGCTTTTAATTTTCCAGCTAAACAGTAACGAGCAACTCACGCTTCAAATACGTAAGCTCGACATACATGCTTTAAGCCAAGCCTATGAGGAAATTTAACTATGAGAAAAGTAATCGCAGCTCTGCAAACGTCGGTGGACGGTTTCATCGAAGGACCCAATAGAGAACTCGATTGGGCGATGGCCGATGATGAAGAAACGTGGAGGGAGATGGATGAAACACTCAGCACAGTAGACACATTTATCCTGGGGCGGGGGATGTATCCCGAATACGAACAATACTGGCTTACCCTCCTAGCCAACCCAAAAGGGGGAACGAAAAATGAAATCACCTATGCACGACGGGCCGATAAGATACCCCACATCGTCCTTTCCAAGACCCTGGATAAAGTGGCATGGAAGACGACACGGATTGTTCGGGACGTAGAAGAAATCCGAGGAATGAAGCAACAACCGGGTAAGGATATGCTGGTCTTCGGCGGCGCAACTCTGGTATCCAGTCTGATGAATCTGGGTTTGATCGATGAATTGCGTCTAATAGTCAATCCCCTTATTTTGGGTGGGGGAAAGGCGTTGTTCAAAGATGTACAAGCGCGGCACACCTTGAAACTTATACAGGCCAAACCGTTGAAATCAGGCAAGGTCGCCTTGAGTTACAGTACGCGATCCTAAATGTTACTTCAGCTTTACGTACTATACGGGTTGGTCAACAAGACTGTTATTTTTCAGAGTTAGCAGCCCAAATACAACTACAAACCACGACAACCCATTCAACAACCCATTTAGCAAATATCAATGCAAGGAATTTAGAATTAATCTAGAATCTCTAGTTTAGTCTATTGCACTGTCCTTAGCAAGTTATAGGTAATCTATAGATTTTGACCGTAAAAGCCCTGTATCAGGACTATGTGAAGATTGTAATAAATACAATACATGTATTTGGTAAATGTTACACCTAAATACACAAGAGATTTTACTAACTGGAAATACCTCTGTCTGTCTTGTCTGTTTGACCTAATCAGGTCATAGCTTTGTAGCTTGAAAGCTAGAAAATCAATGTTGTGTAAGAGATCTAAAATTATTGTCACGATAAATACAGATATTATTGTATGAGAATGCTGATTTTATGTACTCTTGCTATTGTAATATTTTCTCTATCAACAATAATAGGTATTAGCTATTACACCTTAGACACAAAGGACAAGCATCCCTCTACACCTATGTCAACTACAGTAATGCCAAGAACTACCTTCCTAACATATGAAAATCCTGCTTATGGTATAAAGATTCAATACCCTTCGTATTGGCAAAGGGTAGATCTTGGTAGAAATTTTATTGTTAGTTTCTTTCCCCCTTCTAAAAATGATTCAGGATTATTAGAAAACCTTGTTGTGGGAGTCAGCAGATTATCTTCTCATAGTGTTTCACTAAATGATTTTGCCGCAGCAAGAATTAACTTATACAAGTCACAATATACTGATTTTGTTCTAACAGACACTAGTCAGGGTACAACATCTACAGGTAGTCCGATATACAAGATAGAATATACGCATAGCAATGGAAGGCTAGCAATTAAGACAATGGAAGTATGGGCAATAAAAGGGACGACAGCCTTTATGATTTTATATAATGCAGATACCTCAGAATATCCTATTCTGGCGCCGACTATACAGAAGATGGTGGATTCATTTGGTACTGCGACTACGCCAGTAAGATTACATAGTATTTGATGATGATAAGGCTACTGTTAGAAAGTGGCTGTAGTCACTGAGCTATTGAGAGCTATTGGATTATGTTATTGTTCTCCTTCTCTACTCTATATATTGCCTTGACATAAAGGTAATAGTTTTGGTATTTGGGAGACTAATGAAAGTGAAGTAATCAATAGTCTATTTTCGGTGAGATGGGTTTCTAATTTCGATAAAACATTGTATTGTTATTTGCAGAACTCGGTGGTATTTGTTGTATCACATCCCAATGTTCTACAATTTTTCCAGAATTATTTAGTCTGTATATATCAATTATAGCAGATTCTGTATTATTAGACTGTGATGAGTGATGAACCAGAACGTAATCTCCATCTGCATAAATTCTCTTTATCTTTGATGAGGAATCTGGATTCAGGCTAAAGAATTTTGTGAAAAATTTAATGAATGCTTCTCTTCCTGTAGAAACAAAAGGATTATGTTGTATATAGTTTTCTACAATGTAATCAGCGGCAGCAGAGGCATTTCTTGCATCAAATACGTTCTTGTAAAACTCCCGAACTATGTTTTCGTTCTTATTTTCCTTTTGCGACCTGTCTTGACTATTATCTGATATAGTTAAACTAGTGTTGGCTTGCTTAATGCCAGTAATAGTAGTGTTATTGTTGTTGTCTTGTCCGTAGACGAGTATACTATTAAACATAGAAATGAGTAGTGCTAGAAAAAATAATGTTGTAAATAGCAAAGCGCTATTTATCAATACGGTTCAAGGTTAGACATGGTATTTATCGATTTTTATTAAGATGTTCGGAATTTTTTAATAATTCAATGAACAACCAGTCATCGAAGGAGACATAGAGAAAGTGCCTTCCTCTATAAGGAATATACTAGAACCAATAAAACAGTCTTCATAATAGAAGGAAAAGATGATATACTATTATTCTCAGCATTCTTTTTAGAAATTAATAAGCCCTTTAGTCTATCTGCAATGCTAAGCATGTTACAATAGTAGCGGCGCTGTTGATGGTTGCTATTATTATTCATAATAATATGGCATTTGCAAGCATTGGATCGAGCAAAAATGACAAACAAGGTTTCTAAAGCTGAGTGAACTAGGACTAGTAAATGCTGTCACTGTCACAAAGTATCGATCTGGTCAAGCCATTAGCAAGTACATGCACTTTCGAGAGTATTAGTATGACACTTTTGAGTTATAACATAGAAAAGGAAACATCAAAAAAAACTTGGAGATCTTCAGTTTAAACTTTGTATTTCTCTAATTCACCAAAAGTAATTTTCAAAGAGACTTCTGCACCATCGTATCCTTCTACTTGTGATTTTGGTAGATTGTACTCTTTGCGGTCTCCTTCACTTGTGATTACCAATGTATTTCCTTCTATGGCATCCACATTTCCAGCATCTTGACCGTCCTTGGATCTTACATTCTTATGGATAGTCGATTCCCAATCAACTACTGCATCTTCTGACATTTTGTAGCATATACTGTAATGAGACTAAGTATATTAAGTTGGTTGTTACCAATTGGTAAGTATTACTAAATAATCGTAACGATTAATAAAAACTTGTAAATTGGCTATTTTTTTAGTAACTTAGAATGAGCATATAGGTATCTTACCCGTGTCATCGCTCAATACCAGTCAGATAAAAAATGTTACCAAACAATCTTGCGTGAATACTTCCACAAGTTTCAGACAGATTTCCCACTGACTTGTATACTTTTTATCTCATGTTGTATATTTCCACTACGATGAAAAATATCTACAAATGGCACTTAGTACAAGTATTTCGAAGGGAGAGAGAAACATGGTTAATGTAGGGCTATTCGTTCGACTAGAGGCAAAACCCGGGAAAGAGGCTGAGGTCGAGAGCTTTCTTCGCGGGGGTCTATCACTAGTCCAAGATGAGCCGGCAACGACCGCATGGTTTGGGATCCGCACGGGACCATCGACGTTTGGCATTTTCGATGCATTTCCGGATGAGTCCGGCCGACAAGCACACCTCACTGGCCGAGTCGCTGCAGCACTGACTGAGAAAGCTTCCGAGCTTTTCGTCCACCCGCCGACTATAGAGAAGGTTGACGTCCTTGCCGCCAAGCTCCCTAGATAGATACAAGATTATCCCATGGGACGTTACGAAGATGCCTCCTTTTGAGCAATGAAAACGCTCAATCTCAATCATAGATCAAATCTAGCCTAAATGTCTGAAAGTGTAGCTAAGCAAGTTCAATAAATTCCTCCTCCCCTTTTACTTGTGTCATGTAGCACTCTATTTTTGTTTACAGCGACGTTATCTGCAACAGGCTGTTTATCTTTTAGACTTTGCTGTTGTAATGTATTTTCTGGAACTTGACCAGAATAAGATGCAGCAATATCGCCCTGCAAAAGTCACGTTGTTCTTCATAACTCACATACATAATACAGAGCTCAGTATATAATCAACTCCACATATGCATTTTTAGCAAGTTCAACGCAATGTTTGCATCTTTGGTATATTAACAAATTTATTCCTTACTTGTAAATCGTAAAAGTACAAAACATGAAGCAGTAGACCTAGCATCTTCTAGATTTGATCTCAATCGAAATCTATTGAGAGGGAAATTAACGGCTTTTTTATAATGCGGCGTGGCTTTACTTCTTAATACGAATTCGCCAAACATCCTTTGATTCTTCTAGCACCAAAAATTCCCATTTACGATTCTCGCAGACACTTGGTATGGACTTTAATGCTGATTCATCACTATCTGTTACTATCTCAAGAACATCTCCGGTATTGAGTGAATTCATGGCTTTTACAGTTTCAAATGAAGGGTAAGGACATGCCATTCCTCTGCTATCAAACGATTTTACTAAATTAGCTTTTAAAAGATCGTTGTGAGATTTGTTTATCAATACTTTTAATTCTCCTAACATCTTCTCCTCTTAAGATCTCTTTGTTACTTATATAAATAGTACCATTCCACCATTCCTTGAAGCTGGTAATGCAGCTTTTAGAAATCCTATAACGTCTTCAAATTGAACTCCTTGCTCCAAATTATCCTTTGTAATACCCATTTGTATGAGCATCTCTTTTGATGGTCCACATGCTGTGACTTCTACTCCTGCATCAATTGCATCCTTAAGATACTTATCTAATGGGGGAGCACCTGGCATTGTTATCTTAGAGGAGCCTCCTTTCTTCACAAGATCTAATCCGCTCATAGTACAATATAGCTTGCACTTTGCTCCCATAGTCACAGCGCCTAATGCAAGTGTGAAGGCTGGGTATGCTCTATTAGGATCGTTTGATACTAGCACAATATGAACTTCTTGTTGTCTTTGTTGTTCTGACATGGCATATAGAATTCGATTCTTCTTCTAAAAGATTTTGCTGTCTGTCATAAAGAAAATACACTTCTTCACTCGCATATTCGTATATTTGTTAACATATTGTATATCTGAGACCAGCAGAGGAAAAACTGCGTTTGATAGACGTATGATGCATGATCCATCTCCCATAACACATAACACATTATCATCTTAGAAATTCCAAACTTACTCCGCTGCTGGGACTGTAATCGAGTTTATATGATTAATCTTGCAAGATAGACAATGAATCAATTCTACCAGTTTTGCAAACAGGACAGTTTGTATATTCGTCATCATGAGAAATATCAACTCTAGCAGAAGTACCAATATAGGAGACACACCAAAAACAGGATTTACATAATAAGAAATATTTTTCAATTGTGTTTACATCTGGTTTTTGCTTTTGCCTTTGTCTCATTGATGTCTCTTCAGCTTTTGTCTGTGTATTCAATACTGATGAATTTCGCTTTTGTAATCCGTTGGTGATTAAGGGACATTCATTACTATAGATCATTATGGGGCCATATAACCAAATCCAAATGTGCAATCCCAGTCTGAAACATGTATTTTTTGCCTTTGTACCAGTCTTTACCGCCTATATCTGCATTTAGTGGATAGTATTTGAATTGCATATAACTCCGTTAAATTGCGTATATCATAGCAGTAATATTTGTAATACTCATCTAAGTTTAGATATGGCACAAGCAATCAAGAGCGAATACGTACATCCTGAAGTTCTAGTTGATACTCATGATCCAAACTCCAACTATACGTTAGGACATGTACCAGGAGCTGTGTTATTTCACTGGAAAAACGATATAAACGAACCAATAAGTAGGAATATTTTAAGTAGACAAGCCTATGAAGAGTTATTGCAAAAAGCTAGAATTAACACTGATACCACATTAATCTTGTATGGGGATTTTAACAACTGGTTTGCGGCATTTGCGTTCTGGGCCTTCAAGTATTATGGGTATAAAGATGTAAGGATTTTGAATGGTGGTAGAAAAAAATGGTTAGTGGAAGATAGGCCAATAAGTAAAGACGTTCCAGAATACGCAAAGGGCAATTTCATAGCTACAGATGATACTAACAACAATATTAGAACCTTCTTGAACTATGTAAAGGAATCATTATACAATAAAAACGGGGGAGCACTGGTTGATGTTAGGAGCCCAAAAGAATTTACAGGGGAAATTCTAGCGCCACCAGAATATCCTACAGAACATGCCCAAAGAGGAGGACACATTCCTGGAGCACAAAATATCCCAGGCAGTTAATGATAGCGATGGCACATTCAAATCAGCAGATGAATTAAAGAGACTCTACGAATCAAAGGGCATAACTCCAGATAAGAAGATTATTACATATTGTCGCATAGGTGAAAGATCTTCGCACACGTGGTTCGTGCTGAAATATCTTTTGGGATATCCTAACGTAGCAAACTATGATGGTTCATGGACTGAATGGGGCAATCTGATTGCAAATCCAATAGAGAGGTAGAAGAATCCTCATGTCTGAGCTAAATAAAATAGTCTATTCTAATCTAATCTTGATGCTAAATGCTTGATCCTGCATCTGATATTTATCCGGAACCATTGAGAAGAATATTAGTTGTTGATGACGAATTAGAGTAATTTGACCTTGAAACTAATACTCGAGGATAATGGTTTCAAAGTCGATACATATCCCAATCCTATGTTAGCATTAGAAAACTTCAAGGCAAACATGTATGTGTTATAGGACTACCAATTATGCCAAATAGTAAAAAAGATATACAAACTAGAATAGAAAATCTGCTGAAAGACAATCCATCCAAATCGTATTCAAGAGAAGAGATAATCGATTTGCTATCTCATGAACTCTATAAGGACAAACAACAAGACGTAGAAAAAATACTTGGTGAAATTGAAGTATGGAGTTCTACGAAAGATAATCAATCATCGATATATTCATCATGTAAAGATGGTACTGTGTATTTTCAATGGGGAGATACTCCATAAAATTAAGATGGAGTAACATTCAGGAAAACTCGAAGCACATATCTAAACTAGAGATCCTATTAATAGCCAACCAGGGATTAGCCCTCTTCCTCTTAAACCAGGAAGCTTGAACAGAAATATCCCGGGCATGTTGGTAGTTTTCTCTCCCAATCTTTTGAACTATCATTAGTAACTTGCCCTTTTCTTGCCGTTCTAACAATCTCGATACGTTTTTGCTTACTAAATATGGTAGTCCATACCTACTAAGTTAGGAATTACTACTCTAATTAAATAATTGGATTGCATAATGCACATTAGATGCAAGTAGGAATTGATAGCTTCGCAGCATTTGATGACGCTGGCATGTCAGTCAGCCCATCTGAGCGTTTGCGAAGGTTAGTTGAACAAATTGAATATGCTGATAAAATTGGATTGGATGTGTTTGGAATCGGCGAACATCACCGTAGGGAATTCCTCGATTCGGCTCCTGCTGTCATTCTAGCTGCTGCGGCTGCGCGAACAAAACGTATACGTCTTACCAGTGCAGTAACAGTACTCAGTGCAGCCGACCCGATAAGGGTATTTCAAGAATTCGCAACATTGGATCTTCTTTCGCAAGGTCGGGTTGAAATGGTTGTAGGCCGTGGCTCATCCATCGAAGCGTTTCCTTTATTCGGTTTTAGATTGGAAGACTATGACTCGCTTTTCGAAGAGAAGCTCAATCTGCTACTGAAGATTCGTGACAATGAGCACGTTTATTGGTCTGGCAAATATCGGCCTACTTTGAATGGTCAGGGAGTATATCCAAGGCCTTTACAAAATCCCTTGCCAATATGGATAGGGGTTGGTGGAACTCCAGAATCATTTGTCCGTGCTGGTTTGCTTGGACTCCCATTGATGGTCGCGATCATAGGCGGCGAAACGCATAGGTTCCGGCCGCTCATTGATCTTTATAGGCAGGCTGGAAGGCGAGCCGGCTATTCATCTGATCAATTAAAAGTAGGCGTACATTCACTAGGCTATGTTGCAGAAAGCACTCAAGAGGCAGCCGATGACTTCTTTCCAGGCTATGCACATACCATGACTGAGATTGGAAAGGAGCGTGGATGGCCTACGATGACGCGTGGGGCTTTTGACGCCCAGCGAGGTCCGCAAGGTGCACTACTTGTAGGCGATCCTGATGAGGTAACTGAGAAGATCATCCGGCACAGCAAAGCGCTAGGCGGCATCTCTCGGATCACTTTTATGATGAATCCAGCCTCATTACCTCATGAGAAGCTGATGCGTGCTACTAAATTAATAGGTACGCATATAGCTGCTGCACTTCGTGAAGTGGGTGAAAACTCTGTGGAGGTTTTGTAATACACATGCCAGCCGTCACGAACACGTCCCAGTTCCGCGGGATATCTCGAGTTTCGACTTCAGTCATAAGTTTGTCGACACCACGATATCGGAAACCAGCAGCAGGACGACTGTCGGACCCGAGATGAGCGGGCCGGTCGGCGTGAGCCCAACTACGCGGCGGAGCGTCGGAAATACCAGCCCCGAGAACGATGCGTGGTCGAAACAGTAGTGCGTCCCGACTGCGCCAGCGATCTCGGCGACGTAGTCGAGTCGCTGAAGAAGACCTTTCTCATTGAAATAGAAGGTCTGTTCTGCACTATGAGTCGGGACGGTTGAGGGAAATTGCACCTGCAGCCGTTGCCAGGTCTCGCCGTGTTCTTCATGTGGTCCAATCTCGCGGACGTTGACACCAGACTGTGTGAGCAAAAATGGCGCGGTGAAGTAATTCCAATTGGCGTAGCCCGTGAAGTAAAGCAGCTGCAGCCGATCCCAGGGTGTCTCGAAGACATGTCCGGCGAACGACGCACGGGGGTCGGCACGTTCCTCGACGACACGACACTCACGGTCTTCGATCCACACGCGGGTGGGGGTGAAGTGGCCGCGACAATCGGGACGCCCGAAGGGAACAATGGTGACGGCAGGCCGCTGCGTCTGGATCCGCATGAAGACGTCGTGTAAGCCTTCCGGTTGACCCTTGATCTGAAACAATCCACCTGAGACTGACAACCGCACGTCAAGGTATCGTACTTCACGCCAGCGTTCCAACCCTCCATGTGCATCGACGGCGCGGTTCAACAGACTACTATTGCTGCTGTTAGTATTCATATTGATATAATACATCTCAATTCATTTATTATTAAACTAGGCAGTTACCAAATGGTAATAATGCTACCTGATTGCAACTTTAATTTATTTATATTAACGTATGTATCTATTATCCAAAAAACCTAATAGTCATATACAGAAGACAATCGCACATTTCTTCCGAAAACGTCTTCAAAGTCTCGTGGTTTTCCATCTTTGAATATTATCGCAGGTTCATACTTCACAGAAAGTTCACCTAAAAGTTTTAGAATCGGTTCAAACGTCTCACCCTTCTCAGTCAAAGAATATTCTATCTGTACCGGTTTCGTAGAAATTACTACTCTGGTTATCAGACCCTCTTTTTCCATCTCATTTAATCGAATGGAAAGTGTCTTTGTACTAATCCCTTCAATAGAGCCAAGAAATTGACTAAACCGTCTCTGTTTTAGCAGAATCATATTTCGGAGTATGTGCAAAGTGAATTTTCTCCCAATCATCTTGATACTATTATCAATTGGGCAACGTTTCATACCGTATTTCTTTAAATGAGCAGTTAGCATTATCATAACCCTTCGTTCTGTTCTAAACTAGATCAAGGATTATAAGATTTACGTTTATACAGTTTATGTAAAAAGGTAATAAAGATCCCATCTTCAAAGAAACAATGATATTTTAGTCATCTACAAATTAGGGGAAGACATAAGGAGAAGTATTGAATGCTTATAATTATAAGGACCCTACTACTTCTACAGAGGACAAAACCAGAGTCAAACCGCTGAATAGCATAATTATACAAAATAAGACAAAACTTAATGCTCCAATTCTCATAGCCGGCTTTCCAGGTCCAGGTTTGGTAGGATCTATAAGCACCAGTTACATTATCAATAAACTGCACATGCATCAAATTGCTTGTGTAGAATCAGAGTTCATAGTACCTGGGGTAATTTATGTTGGAGGAAAGCTAAGACATCCATTTCGCTTGTATGCGAATAAAGATGGAAACGTTTGTGTGATAGTATGTGAGGCCCCCATAATGATTCAAGGAATGTATTCTGTTTTAGATACAGTCATGAAATGGGCATTGAATAATAAAGTCAAAGAAGTCATCGTATTGGAAGGCATTCCTGTTGAAGGAATACCTGATTCAAAAAGAACTCCTATGATATTATCAAGCGATGGCGAAGCAGCAGATGCAGCCAATCTTCTCCACTATGATAATAATATCAAGGCAGCAGATCAGAACAAAGATGCAGCAGATACAAATGCTTTTTATCCAAATACTGCTTTTATAGGAGGAATATCCGGAGGTCTCTTATCTTCATGCCTATCAAATGGAATTGCTTGTAAAGCTTTTCTTGTATTTGCGACTAGTGGAATACCCGATCCGGAAGGAGCTGCAATTCTAGTAGAATTACTTGGTAAAACCACAAATAATGAAATTTTGAAAATAGATACTCAACAACTAAGAAAACAAGGAACAAATCTAAAACGAAGGATGGAAGAAATAGTCAGATCGGTTCGTGAACAACAACAGCAGCAAGAAGGACAACAACAGACTCGAGTCAGAGACGGAATAATGTACGGTTAGCTTTGGATTGTTAGTCACTTGCCAGAATGAGGATAAGCACTTTACAGGGTTAAAACTTGTATGCAATTACTTCTACGTTTGTTTAAGCAATAACTTACCTTTCGATTTACTGTTATGTGGTTTTATTCTTAGAACACGACAACAACAAGGACATCTACTTCCATCCCACTGTAAGAATATTTCGCATTCAATACACCTTTTGATCCCTCTACTATAATAATTTCCTTCATAGGGCAATTTGTGAGCCTTATATCGATGACAAATGTCTTTACAGTATAACCCCAAGTCTTTATTTTCCAATAGAATAATAATAATAAGAATAATAACAAGAATTAAACTTGTTACAAAGAACAATATTTATGCAATTATCTTTTCGGGCATGGTCTTGACGCAAAGACCTACTATACATTTTATTTAACATTTCAGTTATGATTATCATTATTAATTATATATTCACTAAAAAACTTTTATCAACTGAGTCAGGAATTACTGTATGACCTAGACCTATTTATGATTACGCGCCGCACATCTTATAAGGCAATAATTGATGTTTTCGAGATTGGCCAAAATATTAAGATCGACCTTAGAATACTCTTCAGGATCTTATAGCATCAAAATTGAAATATAATATTTTTTGTTGAAATCAACTTATTTTTCTACTTCGTCTAGCGTCCTCTCTTTCTTGAGGTGAACCAGTATCATACATACTACCATGAGGTTCTTTTTCTAGATGGTATATTCTTTCCTCGTCAGTAGCAAATCTTGTCCCACATACAAAGCACTCAAAACCGGAAGGCGTTTTTGGATAATCTTTTGTTTTTTTATTGTCGTGAGTATCTCTTTCTTTTTGCTTTGTAGAAATATTTGTCATTGATCGGACTCCTCTCACTATCGTTTGTGTTGCCATCTGAATAATGCTCATTTGTTCGTAGCTAGTAATATGGGTATACTACTATAAAAATTATAACTGAAGGTAAATATATAGCTATAAATTACAATATATATATGAATATTAATTGATCTTATAATTTATATTATTCAAAGTTATAAAATACGTATTTCATTGTTCCAGAACTTTATTGCAAGAAGGCTTTTTGTACTAACTGGTGAAATCTAATGATTATATCCTAAAGAAGATAATCTGAAAGACTATAGTTGCATTTGGACTACCATGAGCAATTAAGCGACACCTCATTATTTGTTAGGAAAATAGGAATTGGTTGGTAATCTTGGAATAGTTCGAAAACTATAAGGAGCTTTTGAAGTTGTCAGTCAATTTCTTATGATATAGGCTGAGGCAATTTTTGCTCTTGCTTGCGGTTATGGCTCCATCACTGGCCTCATTGTTAACAACAGAGATCTTTCTTACGTATTTCATTCTCTTTTTGTCGTAGATTGATTGAAGAAATTTGTAGCAAATAGGACATACTTCTTCTACCAAATTAGAATAATATCGATTGTTGTCCCTAATATGAACTATATTTGTGTATGTACAATATTAAAATCATCCATTTATTGATTAAAAAACCGAATATAATTCTAATTAATTTACTCTGGGATTGTTGAATCATTAATAGAATTTAGTTAATGCAAAAAATAGGACTAAGTTGTACTGCAAGAAAGTGTGTCCTGTATTGACTTACAATAATTAGTTCTCTATAATTCATCTGGAGTTTCTGATCATGTTGTTGACTCCTTGGATTATCCTTTGTGTAAAATCATTTATGTTATTACCCATTGAATCTTGGGAATTGCTATTTTGGTTCTGATCCAAGTTGTTAGTATCAACATTCGCCGACGCAGCCGCCGTAGTAGTAGCAGGTTTCACATTGAATACTGTAGCAGATGATGCATCTTGATATCCCATTGCAGATGCTTGTGCTATCACTCTATATTTACTAGCTTTACCATTTTCTCCTATTTTCCAAGAATATGACACTTGTCCGTTGTCGTCTGTACTGCCTGCAAATGATTCCTTGACTACATCTCCAGACATGCTAGTCACTTTGCCTACAACTTTGGCTCCACCCACCTTTTCCTTTGAGGTAGCATCAGAAACTTGAAATAGAATAGTTTGTTCGCTTCCGCGAATAATAGGATCTGTAGCAAAGTCAGCTGAGAGTGTTAAAATTTTTGGATTATTATTACCTAATGTTTTATATGGAATAGAAGGTATCGCAGTAGGAGCAGCAGGAGCGCTATTTATCTTTTGGGTTGTAGTCGATATTGTTTTCTTGCTTGAAACAGTATTTTCCTTCTGTATTGGTGCTATCGTTGCTGCTGTTGTTGTATTTGAAGGGAGAGATGCTTGTCCTTGTTGTAGCATCTTCGTGTTGGCAACTCCTGTAACATTAACACTATACCATTTAGCTAAGCTAGCTACGCTAGTAGGTTTGCTCGGAGTACAAGATATCTTGGAAGTTATTTTGTTTACTCCTTCTTTGATAACAGCATAGCTAGGAGTGAATGTGTATTTCCATGTTGAGTAATCAGTTGCTTTTCCTGGTTCACTGCCAGGTCCTGTTGCATTAGTTTCTTGATATGGTTTTACTCCATTTAATATAATTGATACCTGGCAATTATCAACAGGGTCATCTGTAGATGTACCGCTGATCGTAAGGCCCCCGATTGGTACTTGTTGACCCTTTGCGGGCGATGTGATTTTTACACCTAGTGATGATGTATTTGTATTTGGTTGTAGTTGTTGTTGTTGTTGTTGTTGTGCATTTGCTTCAAGCGTAGCTAATATTACATGACCGAAAAAAATAGAAAGGACTACACTGAATACAATAGCTACTATTAATGCTTTGAACTTCAAATACTACTATACTTGTTTCACGTAATTACTATAAATATATTCAGTTAGTGAAAGTTATATTTGTTTGTAGTGTGTTCAGTACTCTAAATTTATTATATAATACTAAACCTTAAATGCAGATACTTTTACTTTATAAGGGTACTTATCCCTTTCTTTGTCCTTTGTTATACTATGTTGTTTGAACAGGTTTTAACTAGTGCGATCGGAATCTATTGAAATAGAATGATTTTTTAGAATCCTAGATATATTCCTAATGGTAACTTCTGTCACCCCTGCTGCTTGAGCAAAAATGGTCTGGTTTCTATGATCTCCGTTAAACAAACATGACAGGTAAAGAATTGATGCTGCAAGGCCCATAGGATTTTTCCCTGCAGATATCCTACTTCTGATCACCTTATCCATTATGTGCATTGCTTTACGTTTTGTTTTTTCGCTCAGATCTAGATTATTAGAGATCTTAATGATACATTTCATGGGATCAATTAAAGGAATCTTAAAGTCAAGTTCAAGTACTAGCATTCTGTAACTTCGAGTAATATCTTTACGTTTAATATTCATAATGGTGGCTAAATCCCTCAGGGTTCTTGGATTTTCTATTTCTCTACACGCAATGTATACACAGGCAGCCAATACTGCGTGCATTGTTCTTCCTCGTATCAGTCCTTTCTCGTGTGCTTTTCTGTAGGTGTATGCAGTTTTTTCTACTATCGCATCGGATAAACCGAGTTTATCCTTTAATCTATCGAGATTGTTGAAAGCTTTTTGAAAATTTCTATGAGAAGCAGAAGCATCCAATTGTGTCCTGTTATCCCAGACCCTTAACCTTGACATGGTAGAAAGCATAGGTACACTCAAATTGTGTCCGCTAGCATCCTTGTTTGTCTGTCCAATAATTGTATAAAGGCCCATGTCATGACGAGCTAAAGAACTCCTAGCTCCCGTTCTGATTCTGGTATTATCTTTGTCTGCATAGACAAATGCTGACCATTCTGGTTGAATTTCCTGAACCTTATCAGTCATTACCCTACCGCAGTTACTACAAATGATCTCTCCACGGTCAGGATCAGTAATCATCTGATCGCTATTGCATGCTGAACAGAGTATGGTTCGAGGGTTTCGCATTGACGAATAAGACTCCCTGCTTTCTTCCCTCCTGTCGATCTTATAAATAGTGGGTACAGGAGACCGCTGTAAAGACTGTTGGGATTATGGCTTGATTATAAAATTCTAGAGATTTTGTATTTCTAGTGATGCAGATCACCCAAAGGAGTATTTCCCTTACACAACCGTCGATGAAGCCTGTTGATAAAGCAAAATTTAGATTTCATTCTATTTTCATCTTATTAGATTGAAAATCATAAATTTCATTATATAATCGATAATATGGATTCCTAGCGATTAGGCTAATGAGAATTAGAGTATTCTGTGGATTCAAAAAGAATGCAATGTACATAAAAAAAGTATTATTTTATCGAATAAATTACAATGTAATAATAGGACTTGTAATATTTATTTCAAATACTTCAATATATCCTCACTATGATGCTCAACGTCTGCCAAGATTTGTGTAACAATATTATAAGTTACAAAATCATTGTCTTCTACAACCTGATGAAAAGTATTGCGATTGGGTCTAATTTAGCAATATCTCCTCTTTTTACAAAGAGGGATGTCCCTTGTAGCCTTCTGTCCTACTTCTGAGATTCTATTTGAAAGCTTTGAACAACACAAGTATACCAATATTCTCCAAAATATTGGCTACAATAGATAGCTCTGATCCGTCAATGGATGCAGCAGATTATGCCATCTACATATCTGAGAAATATAATTCAGAACTTTGTGCTTTGAATGTTATGGATGTTGGATTTTGATTTATTTGGACCAGCTTAAATACCTGAGTAGGCATATCTTCTATTATTTCAGGCTTGTATTTATCATTAGTAAGCAATCTAATTTGATTGCATAGCATTAGTTTGCTATAGTTCTTCAATATCCCGATATAGGAAAGGTTTTTCCGTTTAGAATTTCAAACAATTTATTTTGCTGTCGGGTTGATAGATTGCTTACTGCTTCTCTTTGGACTTGCTCGTTTTTAGATTTTTGTCTCGGATCTGGGAAGTCACCATCGTATATAATATTGACAAAGTTAGCTTTAACCCTTGCTACTTGTATGGTTAGTAATTTTATCTCTATAATCATGGATTAGTTGTGTAAAGATATTTTTAGCCTACAAAAAAGATTTGCTGATATATGTGAAAGGACTCGCGAAAGCAATTATGGCGTTTACGTGAAAGTATAAAGGGTATGCTATCTCGAGAGCAAACTAAAGAATCAGGTTTACAAGCATTGAATAGATGAAAGTTATGCAACGCAATAGCAATTAGCCCCGGAGAAGGACTATATGCATTGACCGCATATGAAAAGGTTAAACGCGTTACAGCACCACCGGTCTATGATGAACATGTTCTTCTTGCAAGCACTGAACCTAAGCCGATCATGTCAGTATAATCTACAATATTCAAGTTAATTCATTAAATGATGTAACGACATACCTGGGAATATTCTTGATCAAGCCTTTCAAAGATAACACTACTTATTGGACACAGAAGCGTGTTTTTTGATGATATGGAGAAATTAACAATCGAAAAACTGGATACAGTACTGTTTGGATTATTATTCTATGTCTATTCCCCATTATTCAAATGATGACTACATCATCAATAGATGAAACTACTACAATCCCTGCGCTAGTAGTTCCTGTCTTTGCTGCTTCTTTGATAGCAGAGACTGTTTCCTTGACCTTGTTCTCATCAACAATTGAAACTACTATACTCCTAGTAGAATATGGCATCTTTTGAGTTCCTCCACCTTTAGCATAGCTTATTGTATATTTTTCACCCTTTCCCATTCCTTTAGACTCATAGAACGTAGCCTGAAAACCTCGGTCTTCTAAAGCAGATAACACGGCAGAGGTCTTTTCAGATGTAATAAATGCTTCAATTCTCTTCATTACCATAAGTATAATGATGTTACTGCAAGTAATATACTTTGTATTGATAGTATGTTTAGATGAAGGTTTCGCTGCATTTTCCTCTTCTATTGAGACAAGAAAACTCAAAGTAATATTAGCATAACAACATAAATTAATCTGACGCCCATTCTTCTGAAGCAATAAAATTTTTATGCCTTGCTGAAGGGTGGCGAAGTAAAATATTATGAGGTTTTAAGTACTATGGCTGCAAAAAAAGTTAGAGACAGACAATTCTTCAGTAATTATCCGACAGGAAAATGAAAGAATAACAAACAAGGTTTTTCTGAAGAATGCTCATTATTTTAAAAAAAGAATAGCTATAATTTCATAACGATTTGTCTTTTGTATAAAGATATGACCTTGTAATGCCAAAACAGCGCAACTGCCATCATAATATATGCCGCGTTATATACGCAGCTCCAAAACCAGTTTACATCTTTTGCTATACCTAATACTTCAGTATACCCAAATCCTATATCTGCAATAGTAACTACAACTATGGAGGTTAATAGTAATATCCAATGAGAAGAGAATTTTTTCCTGTCTCTCAACGCTAAAATGATCATAACGCAAGGAACAAGCGCAATAGCATCAAGTATTGGATAGGCCATACTAACTACCCAAAGGATTGTATTCTGTTGGTTAGATATAATATCCGCAACTCCAAAAGTCAAGTTGAACACAAAAGCAAGAGATATTGCACTAGCTGCAGACACTAATACTAAGACGTCGCGATCGGAGCGGTATTTTTCTGATATGGATGAGTAGATACCAAATACAAAATAAAAAATGAAAATATAGCCAAAGATATAGAATGCATCAGCAACAGATGGAAATGGGTTTTCTATATTAAGAACAAGCTCATAATATGCCCAAGTTACTTCTCCAATAAGCCACAGGACTAAAGCTATTGTAAGAGAAGTGTAGGGATAAAGATGCTTGGTATCATCATAATTGCTAGTATCATTACTTTGTTTTTTCTTTTTGTTCTTATCGCCTATTATTTTATTGATCTTGTAGATGTTCCATGTTGCTAAACCAGACATAGCTAATGCAGCAGCAGCAGAAACATTTGTAGTCGAGTTTGAAAAGAATAGCCTAGTGATTGAACCTTCAGCTGAAAACACTATAAGCGAATCTGATATAACTATCGAAATAATCATAACCAATAACACGAGAGTTACTATTCTGGATTTTGAAGGTAAAGTGTTTTGTAACAGCAAAGGTTTTGAATAGTATTAGTCTAGTAAGTGATGTTATTAATACATTTTTTTAGGCTTATTTTTTTACTACAAACAGGTTTCTTTAAAAGCCTAGGAGAATCATTAAACATTTCTATGGTAAATATGCTTACAACACCCTTGAAATCTCTTGCGGCATATTGGTCAAATGCTCTATAGTAGCTTACTAAGTATCTCATTTCCTCTAGGTGTTGAATCAAATCAGATTCTCCCAAAGAAAAAATCCCACAAACATGAAGAAGAAGAAACGAGTAACAATTGAATAACTGAATGGTGGACCAACAAGATATGTAATTCTGAAGTAATGTTTAGAGCATCTACGGATGGAGGACACATTTGGAAATAAGATAAACTAAACAATTCTATCTGACTTGATTCTAGTTGATGCAGAGACGGCAGCATAAAGAGATACTTATCTGTATTGATAAAGATAACTTAAGTATACCTATAAGGGCAATAGGAGAGAATACTTGAGCATCATTACAGGAATTTATTAATCGTTAACAACTTGACTGCCAAAAACAACAACTATGAGAGATGTTTTTAATTCGTGGCATAATGAAAGTAGTTGTTGTAATTAATGTTGATATGATTATTAGATTACTCAATTGCTTGAATTAGCTGTGCATTACATACTGTTATAGATCTTGCTAAATGTTGAAACTGAGTCCTTCAACATTCTTTTAATTGTCTTTGCATCGCTATTATTATCATCTTCCTCAAGTTCTTTTTGTTCTGTCAAATCTGTTGAAAGGAATTCATCGTATACTTCAGATTCAATTTCATCATTTTTAGCAGATCGCATATTATTATAGACTCTGATAATTTGTGTGCACACATCCAATTTAAATCCTATCAATAACCTAACCCTACTTTTTCTACGGTCTCCTAACGTGAAGCTAGTCTTGTTAGTAAGACGTACTTTGATTATTCATACATTATCGAAGCTAAAGATATAGTAGTAGTAGTCTACTGTTTGGCTAACCTAGTTAAGCCAGATATTTACAATTGATGTTACAAAGAAAATTATAAAATGGATAATAGCATTCCAGATTTAGCTTGATAATTACTAGTCTAATGATAATGGCTGTTGGTACTACGGTATTTGTTGGTTATTTCTATTTACTCCGGTGACATTTGCACTATACCATTTTGACTTAGCAGGATCGTCAACACACGATAGTTTGGCTGTGATTTTATTTATCCCCTCTTTAATGATAGCATAATGATGGGTAAGTGTGTAAGACCATTTGGAATAATCGTTCTCTCCATTGGTTCCCATAGGTATTGCATCTTGATAAGGTTTAATATCATTTAGAATGATTGAGACTCTGCAATTAGTAGTTGCATCATCAGTTGAAATACCAGAAACTGTAAGTCTCCCACCAACAGGAATTTGCTGTTCTTTAGTAGGAGACGTAATTTTAATAGCTAAGGTTGTAGGAATAGCGGTAGTAGTAGTAGCGGCTACCTTTGCAAGTGGTGTTGTTGTTCCATTGGGTTTAGTGATCGATGACTGAGGTGACTGCGATGCCTCTGGTGACTGTGCTGCATTCTGTGCGTAAACAACAACAGTATTAGCAAAAATAACCGACATAAGCATTCCGAATATAATAATAGCAAAAATTATAGCTGACAGCTTGTTCATTAAACAGGATCCCGTTTAGAACTATAAAAATATTATAAATATAAAATAAGGGATTTTTAATACTACGAAAGTAACTTCTCAGCTTAAGTTGGATTAGCCAAGAGGATTATTTGTTAATTAATCATACATTCATTAGTAATGGTTAGGTTAAAGTGTGAAGTACAATGATTTTTATCATTTGTTACAGTCATGAAACATTTTTATTTGAATTATATCATTGATATGAAGCTACATGCCTTCTTGTTGTTATAGGAAAACTAAGCTTATTGCTATAGCTAGCATTGCAATCGTATTAATTACAGGTATTGGACTATATTACTTTTCACAAACATCTTTTGCATCTTCCTCTGCTATAGATGGTATACAATGCAATACAATGGAACATTTTGCTCTTCATATCCATACTCATCTTGATATCTTCATTAATGGCAAGCAATTTAATGTACCTTCACAAATTGGTATTAAGCCTCACGAAAGATGCCTATATTGGATGCATACTCATGATGATAGCGGAATCATTCATATAGAATCTCCTGAAAAGAGAGACTTTACATTAGGACAGTTCTTTGATATATGGAATGAGAAATTTAATAATACTCAGATACTTAATAACACAGTTAACGGTAATAATGCGTTAAGCGTATATGTTAATGGTCATAAAGTAACTGGAATGAATTATAGGGATATTAAGCTGCATGCACACGATGAAATTGCGATAGTTTATGGCAATCCTCCAGCTAATATACCTTCTAAATACGACTTTCCGCAAGGACTATGATCCGAATAAACTGCGATGTGACATAACCTATCAAAAGCAGCGCAACAACACAAGTGAATAAAAAAAGTGCCTGTGATTTTCTCATAGCAAACGAAATCAATGTAGCTCCTAATACATTCCAAAGAGTTTATCGGTATTCTTCTGCTTCTCATCGTTTAGGTAAAGTCCAAACAAAACAGAAGGTTAAAAAACAACAATTCTTCTTCCAATGCAACTGATGAATATAGTAATACAATTAATGAATTAGACATAGCTGATGGACTTAGGTAGATGCTAATTAGCTATGGCATTACATTATTACATTATTATATTAGATGATTTACTAAATACATCAACTACAAAAATTGCAGGTTCCCATGGTAATATTACATCTCCTAAAGGATTCTGATACGTACAAAGAATAACTAAGCTGATTTTCTAGAATGGTTTTGAGTATAGCTTAGTATAGCCTAAGATAAGAGAAGATTTCTATTTCATAGAATGTTAAACAAGTGCAGGCAATATACTAGCGCAGTTAATTCCAACTATGAGTATTTCTCAGGTGAATCATTATTTTTGGTTTTAATTTCCCAACTATAAAAAATGATTCACCAACTGATTGGTAATCTCTCAAAATATAAGACAAATACAGATTAAAAGAAAGAAATATGTGTACTGATTATTACTTAAATGGGAGAATTTCTAAAGACTGTTCTGGATGGAGCTATACATCATGGAAAAAGTGGAGGTAATCTCAGCTGTGGAAGTCCAGGAATCTGAGGTAGTTCTGGTATAGGTCCCAAACCGAAAGGTAATTGAGGTCGTGATGCTCCTGTGGTCGCTGTTTGTGTTGAAGATCTATCTCCCAAAGTAGCCGTCATCTCAATAGTCTTACCGTTTCTAAGTACTGTTAGTTTTATATTTTCTCCTACTTTCTTGTATTGTTCAACATAATTGATTATATCATCGATCTGTCTTACAGGATGACCATCAATTGCAGTTATTATATCTCCAATACTTGTAATATCACCATTGTCATTCTGAATTAATCCTTTCAAGCCTGCTCTATCAGCAGGACCGCCAGATTGAACTGAAGCCACAAGTACACCTTTATAATTTGGTGACAAACTCATACTTTTTGCTAAACTCGATGGTATTTTACCACCAGAGATTCCAACCCATGGGTGCTGATAAGTTCCTGTTTTTATCAGCGATGGTAATTCCCGCATTATGCTGTTGGAAGGGACCGCAAAACCAACACCCGAATAAGCACCAGTACTTGAGAATATGGCAGTATTCATTGCAATCACTTCTCCTTTCGCATTAAGCAGAGGCCCCCCTGAATTGCCCGGGTTTATTGCAGCATCAGTTTGAATTGTGTTAGGAATTGAATAGCCTGAATCAGCATTAGGCAGCAATCTTCCTATCTGACTTACAATTCCTGTTGTCATAGTGGCACTGAGACCAAATGGATTGCCTATAGCTATGACTTGCTCTCCTACTTGTACATTAGAGGAATTTGCGATTGGAAGCGGCTGAAGTTTTTCTTGTGAAAAATCATCTGTTATTTGCAACAATGCCAAGTCGCCGTATTGATCTTTTCCTATAACTTTTGCAGAATATGTGTTTCCATCAACGAAAGTAACATCTGCATTCGTTGCCTCTGCTACTACATGATAATTAGTTATAATGTTACCCTGTTTATCATATACAAATCCAGAACCTAATGCTGTATTCTTTCTAGCAGACGGTACGCCATTAATTATTATATGTTGATTTGGATCAGCTCTAGTAGCTGTTATTTGTACAACTGAATTCTCTACTTTTTTAAAGACATCAGATAATGAGGATGAAGGTAATATGTTCTGTTGTAGGCTTTCGCTAACTTGAGCATTCGCAACGTTCTTTTCTGGTCCTTGTCCATCTCTTTGTTGTATCAATGTTGCCGCTAGTATTGAACCGGTAGCAAGCACGATGCATGCACATATCATTATCATGAATGCCTTCCTCATTATGCGTTGTATACGGACATAGGACTATATATATATTGACATTTGCGTCATGATAACAGTAGAATTTTGTCATTTGAGCTATAATCTACAAATAAACCGGTCCAGACGTGTGGTTAACCTGTGTAGAGGGATCGATTGAATAATAGATGAATATTACTACTTACCTTCCTTCCTGACTGTAATAGTAAACTCTTTAACGTCTAATAACATATCATCGCCGACCTTCAATTTTAAATCCTTTACAACCTGGGAAGGTATTGCAATCATAAAGCTGCTGCCAACCTTACGCAGTTTTAATCGTATTTCCATATCTATCAGATATCTTATAGATATATTTATATAACGCGATATCTTATCAATATCTAATGCATATCCTTCAATTTATTTTAGGAATACAAAACAATGAGGATCTCTGTAAACTGAGTTTTGAGAATGCTAGTCTTATTAGGATTCTCTGTTGGCTTTATGTAATAAAAGGTTGAAATAAAATGATTCTCATGTTCTTGCAAATAAATGAAGTACAAAGTAATAGAATAATTCTAAGTCAATTTGAAAAAGGATCTATTCACATTTATTGGAAATAAGCAGGTAAATGAAATGAAATTATTTAATCGTTGGAGAAAGAAGAATGATGATAATAACTTATCAAGGTCAGAATTCATTGACAATAGAAAACATTCTAAACCAACCATAGAAGAAAAACTTGGCTTATTTGCCGACATCTTTGGCTATGAAGATATCAAAGAGATATTTGATATGACTATAAAAGCGAATAGACCTGTACATGTTTTGTTAGTTGGCCCTCCTGCATCGGCCAAGTCGTTATTTATGAGTTCGCTTACCAAGTTAGAAAGATCTTATTATGCTATAGGAAGCTCTTCAACAAAGTCTGGGATTTTTGATTATTTGTTTGAGCATAGACCCAGATACTTCATTATAGATGAAATTGAGAAGATGAACAAAAGAGATCAGACAAGTCTCTTGAATTTAATGGAATCTGGTGTTTTATCTGAATTAAAACATAGACAGCACAGGACAACACAATTAAAGACTTGGGTTTTTGCTAGTGCTAATAGTGTAGATAATATACTACCTCCACTGCTAACAAGGTTTACAGCCATTCATCTTAAACCATATACAGAAGAAGAGTTTGTTAAAATTGCTGTTGAGATTTTAGAAAGGCAAGAAGGAATAGACAGAGAAATTGCGGTACTTATTGCCGAAGCTGTTTTTAATAAACTCAAAAGCGCAAATATTAGAGAGTGTATAAGAATAGCTAGACTAGCAAGGGACAATCTTTCTGAAATTCAAAAAGTTATTGACACATTTCTGAAATATAGTGATAGTAGTAGTAATAATAGCATGTTATAATGGAATAAAATTCTTTCATAGAAAGTATTATAGCTTATCGGCTTGACTTTTTTATTTCAGAAGCACGATCAACTACTCTAGAGCTTGCTTTATCGCTATCTGCATTTGCTATACTCGCTCTATTTTTTATAGCAATAATAAAAAAGTAAAAAGATAGGTGCTCTTCTAAAGAATCTCATCTATGAATATAAACCCGGTCAAAAGTTTGCCAATTATAGAAAGAATATCGCCAATGCACATCCCGCAATTCTGGAACTAGTACTTCTGCTTAATATAGTTGGAATAGATGTAGCAGAGATAGCAACCAGGAATGATAAATGCGCAAGCTTTCGAGATATTCAGAGATATATTAACAAGTCGTTAGTGTCAGTAGTTACGAAAAAGTATTTCCACGTATACATGAGGCCAGCCAAATTAAAAAATTAATTGTCTGGTGCTATATGGGTATATATCCTTCTATGGTATAATCCAAGGAAGGCAACATGTTCTAACAACATACAATTTTCCTGTGAGTGAGCTTAGATACACCAACTAACTCACGTATTCATTTGAAAATAGTGCCAATCAAGTAGTAATCATATTTCTATAATACTTTAGGATTCGACTAGACTTTTTTTATTTAATATATTGTTACTTCAGTACCCATAAGGGATCAGTTTTTTTCATCACTGAAAGCCAACCCATATCTGGCGGTTGGATATTCATTTGCCAAAGAATTGCTATTATTTCTCCCCTATGATGCAATTCTTCAGCCATGACATGAATTAGCACGTCTTTAACTGTGGTATTTCTTCTTATTCCATCCTTGTTAATTCTTGAAACTGATTTGCAAAGATCATCTGGCTTAAGTAAAGACAGATAGTTGTTGACTTTTAAAGTAGAATTAAAGTTATAGTCGTCAATTGTACTCCATGACTTGTAATTAGAATAAGGAAATGGTCTATTAGGATCTTCTAGACCTTGAATAGAATAATTAATCCAGGAGTCTTCAACCCATATAATATGCAGTAAAGTATCTTTCAATGACAGCCATGCGGTTTCGTGATTTTTGATCATGTCTTCCCATGATAATTTTTTAAATGCATCGACATAATTTTGTCTTACTGTATGATTATAGGTGAACAATTCTTTGACGTCAGATGTTTCCATCGCGGTATTCTTGATAGTTTTACAAGCACCGACTACAAATAGATTCCCTCTTCTTTCTTTATCGATCTTACATAGAAAAACCATATCTGTATATATAATCAAAAATGACTATCTCTACTTTTCTGCATCCTTTTCTTTTTCAAAATATCTACATAATTTTTTCATTAACCTATTCATATTAATTTGCATGCCATTTGAGTCGAGCAACTTTGCATCTTGATATCAGAGATTTACATACGAATAAAATACTTACCATATAGAGTATATTCAAATGATGCATCGAAAGCAACTAATCGTGCATTTTGATATTACCTAACAGGGCTGCATAAATTAAAGTTCTCTCGCTTCAATAAAACATAAATGCCGCAGATCTCAAGTTTCAGTAAATCTTATTAAATTTGCCATGGATACTAAATAGTGGATCATAAACGAATTAATAAAGAAATCATGAACATCCTTCCAAATGTTAGGCTTGTAACAATGATCTAAATGGCAAGTGATACATTGATTAAAGATTACTCTGAGAATGGAATAACTCGCCCAGTTCCAGTCCGGGGGCTCTTTGAGACACATCTGACCGTGAGCAACCTCCAACGGTCGATCGACTTCTACCGCGATGCCTTAGGCCTTAAGCTCGCCCTTGAGGTATCAGACCGAAATGCCGCGTTCTTTTGGATCGGCGATTCGAGGCGCTCGATGCTAGGACTATGGTCGCTTGGTACAATGCCGCTGGGCCTCACTCTACACGTGGCGTTTGAAGTTACCATAAATGATCTCTTGCACGCGCCGAAACGGCTGAAGGCCAAGGGAATCACGCCTCTCTCGTTCTTCGGCGTGGAGACAATAGAGCCAAGCGTCATCGGCTGGATGCCTGCAGCAGCCCTATACTTTCGAGATCCCGATGGTCACTCGATCGAATATCTGACGATGCTGAAGAATGAACCAAGGCCTGAGCTCGGAATCGTCCCTTGGTCAGAGTGGCTTGCCCAAAGCAAACCATAGATCTCTATTTGGGTCAGAGCTAGGGTTTATTTTTGGCAATGATATAAACAGAATTAAGTAACACTTGGAACTTCATGCGGGTATACCCAGTTTACATGCAACGTCTATGACTCGCCTTAAGAAATGCGAAATTCCTTTTTAGAATTAGTAGGAACTTCTTTTGTTATTACAGGATCTAGCCCTTTTTAAAATCGCGCTAACATATAGAATCCAAACATGCACACTTTCTGTACATCTTTATAAAAAACTATTATTTACTTGATCTGAAATCAATCATATGGTTTTAGTCTCAGAATGTTGAACGCATTTAAAAGATATTTATGTTAATGACATCCTCTATAATATACAACACACAGATCAGACATGACCTCATCTGAATCAGCAATCTATATCTCTATAGATATAGAATGCTCAGGATTTATTCCTGCAGAATATAGTATGTTGAGCTTAGGAGCTTGTGTTGTAGGAAATGAGGACAATGAAAGTTGTGCTTTCTATATCGAGATTCAACCTATTTCGGACAATTATGTAAAAGAAGCTTTAGAGATTGCAGGGTTTTCAATGCAAGAGCTCAAGATGAAAGGTATACCACCTAAAGAAGCTATGCAGAAGTTTGCTGATTGGATTGCAAAAGTATCAGATGGCAAAAAGCCAGTATTTGTAGCATCACCTATAGCTTTCGATTGGTGCTTTGTCAACTATTATTTTCACAAATTCTTAGGTTGGAATCCATTTGGTATATCTGGAATTGATCTAAAGTCGGTTTGGCTTGGCAAAACTAATAGCAAATGGCATACACTTGCTATGGAAGATATTAAGACAAGGCTAGGCTTGGATCATATAGCTCATACACATAATGCATTAGAAGATGCTAAAGAGCAATCAATAATTTTCAGGAAGATGATAGAGTTTACTCCAGTACCGGAGCGGGAGTAGGTCAATAAAGCTTCTTTTCATTTATCTTATTAATGTCTATCGTAGGCTTCTTTTTGAATTTTGCCAATTTGGAATATTACATATTCATAAGTAAAAGACTCATCGTGAGAGCAAACCCTACATCCAAGTAGACTAATCTAACATTAAGACCCTATCAAGATAATATTTACACCATGTTGAAATATGAGGTCGGTGATTCGCTATCGTTGATTCTCTGCCTTCATATTGGTGATCATCTGTTGTATCATTTGATTACAGCTGATAATATAATCCAAAATGAGTGTCAACTCTTCATCAGTATACTTAGAATAGAGGTTCCTACCTGCTTTTTTTATTGGATCAAAAATCGGGCTAAGCTTGACCATAGCTTTATCCAAGAGAGGGTTTATGAATACTAATCGTCTGTCGTTTGGGTCTCTTTTGCGTCTGACATAGCCTGCTTTTTCCAAACGGTCGACAACACCTGTGATCGCACCGGTGGAGAGACCCGTCTCATCAGCTAACTGACTCGCAGTCATAGGCATTCCTGCCCTGATGATAACGTCTAAGCATTTGTGGTCAGTTGGATTAAGTCCAAGACGTTCACCAATGAAATGATGGAAAATAACAGTCCGTGTGCTTAACTCACGTGACTGATCTTCAAGAGATTCTAACAACTCCAAGTGATTCAGTACCTTTTTGTTTTTATTGTCTAACATAATAGAAATTATTACATTAGAATATAAAAGGTTTACCCACAAGATGTCTTAGATACAAGATCGTTTGCATCATAAACTATTTATAGCGTGAAATATAATACAACGTTGTGACATCAACAAAAATTAATAATAAGAAAATAGAACTGGTCTTCCCAAGACCAAAAAAAGAAATGGACGTATATCTGCCAAAGGTGAAAGGAGAGGAGTTTTTTCAAATATTTTCAACTGACGTCGATACAATTGCAGAATGGTTCAGAAGGGTACGAAATTGATTCGATGGAGTTGAAGATCGATAACATAATTGACTCTTCAGAAACAAGCAAACTTTTAGTCGGTTCGAAGGGAGACAACGGACTGAGAGTGGTATTGAAGCCAAAACCAAAGATGAGTAGCGATAGCAATCAAACTCTTCCTGAAATCCAGCTGGATAGTAGACTACGGTGTGAAGAAGGAAGATGGAAATAGTAAAAACGAATACAGCAGGAGAAAACATTAGGGTAGTCAGACAGGCTCTTGAGGCCGTTAATACAGGAGATACAAACAAGATCCATGAAGTCATAAGTCCGAAGTATTTCAATCATGAATCTCAAGTAGATCCGGTCAGATCAAAGCTTCGTGGACCAGAAGAATTCATAGATACAGTCAGGGCGCTGCGAAGTGCATTTGCTGATCTTCATTACGAAGAACAAGAGGTGATTGCCGCAGGTGATAAGGTTGCCTTGATAGTAAAGGTAAGTGGCAAACATACAGGAAACTTTTTTGTTATTCCTCCAACTGGAAATAGAATCTCCTACCAAGCAGTACACATCTTTAGAATCGATGATGATGGTATGATTGCAGAACACAAAGCAATTCGTGATGACCTTAGCCTTATGGTGCAACTAGGAGCAGCTGGTCCTGCGTCACCACAATATGAGGTTTTGTTTCGTGCATGGAAGGGATTGAAGAGCTAGCGAAGAAATACTACTGGTATGAATAGCAACTATATGTTAAAACCTCGGCACACGGCTAGGTTACGGTGGAGATGATTCTGATTAGAACGGCGATGATCAAAGTCCCGGTGATGACGTTGACAATCTCTAAGCGTGGTTCGACTACTCATATAGACTAAAAGAAGACTATTGTTGATCTTAGAGACTATAAACAATCATGTACGAGTCATCTTCTACTTCAAGATCTGCTGATGAAGCTGCAATTCGTGCTCTACCAGCAATTGATGGATGGCTGGAACAAAAGTAGTGGTGAAGCCTTTGCCGCTCCATTTGCAGAGGACGGTGATCTCGTTGGCATGGATGGCACCCACCTCAAAGGGCGTCAAGAAATCATTTCTTTTAATCAGCAGCTCTTTGACACATACATTAAAGGCAGCCGTTTGGTTGGAAAGGTCAGAAGTGTACGAGCTACGAAGGTTAATGAAATAAAGTTGAGTGTTCCATCACGAAATATGAGTTTTTGGTAGTAATCAATTCTTAAGTTCTTGGGCCCTTAATTTTCAAAAAACAGCGTAGCTTCAACCAGTGTGGTTCAATAGAACCCCAAAAAATATGAGGAAAGACAGGTCACATTAGACCTATCTATCTATAAGTTATGAAAAGCAGCCTGTCCTTTTACTCAAATAAGTTAGTATTCTCAACTTTATTACCTATCCAGAATCTGATATACAATGTACATAATGAGTACCATACGCCAAGATTTAGATGTAATTACTTCAATATTGTGCGAGACATTCGAAATTCCCTCATTTAAAAGAAACTATGATGTTGCATTTGGACAGATTGCTAATATCCTATGCCGTTATGGAATAATTGAAAATCCAAGGAATTTACGCTTTAGATTTACTCTGTGTATGCAAGAGTTTTTTGATTCTATTCCTCAGGATCAATGGAAGATCAAGGATCCTGCTTTTGTCAAACAATCTGAAGAGATTGCAATTACAAAATTTAAAGAATGGATAATAGAACAGATTACATGATTCTTGGAATAGAATCGTAAAGTTCTTCGACGTTTAGTTTTATTTTTATAATCCTGCACGTTCTGGAAAATACTTTCACTATCACCACTACCTCCATCGTAGCAAGTAGACGAAGGAAATTGACACCAAAGTGGTGTAGATATCAAAAATAGTATCTCCACTCACAATCAAAATACCTCCACCTCAGCTTATAGCGATATTAGGTTAGTGGTGGAGATACCTGCATCTCTTAAATTGACCAACCTTAGGTATTAGGAAAAAGTCCCAATCGCAATCTTTATCCTAGCATTGTAGTTTTAGTTATAATAATATCTTGCAATATCACATTGGTTGTTCTGGATGGAGTTATTCATCATGGCAAGGTCCATTCTATCCTTTGAATATTGAAAATTCTCAATGGCTAAGCTATTATTCTCAAGTATTTGATTATGTTGAAATTGATTCCACATTTTATAGAATGCCCACTCCATTCATGGTAAAGAATTGGTACAAGAGAACGCCAGACAACTTTAGATTTACTGCTAAATTTCCCAAGGTTATAACTCATGATAAAAGATTGAAAGATGTTGAAAAAGAGCTAGAATATTTTTTCGAGTCAATCTCTGGACTTGAAGAAAAGCTTTTAGCGTTACTGATACAACTACCACCATCATTAGGTCTAGCTGAAGGCATAGAAGGTCTAAGAGAAATTGTATCACAATTAGATAAGAGATTCAGATATGCAGTAGAAGTAAGGGACAGTTCATGGTTTCAAGACCTAGCATATAACTTCTTTAGGAATAATAACATCTGCATGGTATGGAGTCAGCTTGCAGGAATAAGAACACCGCCAATAGTAACTACAGATTTTTTATACATAAGGTTCATTGGTGACAGAAGCATAGACGAAAAGGACTTTGGAAAGATACAAAAGGATAGAGTTGCAGAGATGAAGAAATGGGCTAGAAATCTAAGGAGAACTGGCGAAGTAAAAAATGAAAAACCTAACCTTGCAATAGTAGCAGCAAATAATCATTATGCTGGTTTTGGTCCTGGTACTGCTAATATGTTTAGAAAAATGATAGGTTTAGAGGAAGCAACATGGAAAGATAAGAAAGTACCTCTTACTGAAGAAAATAAATCATCGTCATTGTCTACCGATACCAAGCAAACTACTCTGTCAGACTTTCTGAAATAAAGATGTAAGGTTACTGCTTTATAAATTACAGGATTAAGAGCATTAAACACTAAGAATAGAATGATGCCATTCCTTAATAAATTGTGCTATGGGGATATCAATCGATGACCTTGCCGTATTACGATATTGATGCGATATAAGTTTCCCTCGGATACTCTCGATAATTTTGTCATCAGTTCTAGGCTCTCGAAAAAGTGAATTATATCTTTTGTCGATATGTATTATTCCTTGTTCTAATATTTTCAACAAAGTGGATAGTCTGCTCTGACTGACTACTATTATTGTTAACATTTTCAATCATATCGATACGGACATGTCAAGGTATCCTTTCTCTATACAAAGAATAATTTCGGATCTCATTTAAGAACCAAAGCCAGCTTGTATTATTGGACATTGAATAATTCAAATCTTTTAATAAATCTCGCTTGCTAATGGCATCTTTACTCTTTCCAATCTAACATCTTCAAGCGCCATCCCTAATCCTAATTCATTGTTTATTTCTACAAGCACGGAATCTCTGGCACCCATCATGAGCCAGAAAACAGTCGATTTCCATTTCAGTTTTTACCATTATTTCTGAAGATCTCCTGATACTTCCATGTTTTTGTTTGATATTTTTTAATTCATTTAGGTGTTGTTCAGCTGCATAGAGCTTGAATTTTACTCTACCTTTAAGTAACTCCAGGCACTCTGAGAAACTATATCAAAGCATTAAGGCTGTTTTGCAAAATGAACCGGATCAATATATTCTGGGAAGTTATATCACGATCTCTTCCTCAGGTTAAGCAGCATGCCAATGATCGTATACCAAGAATAGAGGAAGTAAAGAAACTGATTGAATACCTTGACAGATTTCACTGCTGGTTTGTAATGATAAGAAAGCTAAAGTTATGAAAGAAAAAGACGCCAAACGTTTTGAACAATGTGGAATAAAATATCAAATGGAACACAATCGAATGTAAGAGTAGAAATAACAAGCCTTCATGTCATAAGCTACGGGTTTTGTTTCATTTACAAGGTAATTAATTACCCTTCCAGGCAGTATGTTTCTTATTAGTCTGTCCCCCAAGGATTATCTATGACAAACCGCCAAGTTCCATCGGCCTGATGACGCAGAACGTCCGCAGATTTGGCAGCCATATTAACAGGATTACCATCAGGTCCAGTTCCACCGAATGACCATTCACTAGTTACAAGAGCAAGATCGCTTGCTTGAAGTACCCTCTTTACTTTTAGATCCAACTTGCCTTTCAAGTCGATGAAACTACGCAGACTTTGGCGTACGGATTCTGGACTATTTGCAAGTTGTCCTGGCTGCGATGCAAAACACGCACCAGCTTCATAGAGCGTCATGAGGGAATCTAGATCTCCCGCGTTGATACCTTCAACTACTGAATTGAGCACTTCTTCAGGTGTCATCTTTTTAGACATACATTGGTCTTGTAATTATTGCTTTTAAGTTTGTCACGAAAAATAGAGTACGGATAGCCGAAAAGATGTTACAAATGCTGTTATACTATTTATCATACTGACCAGGTATAGCATCTATCTACTCACTTCTGGGAAGACACAGATTCGTCTGTATAATGTTAACATTATCAGATGTCAAAACTCCATTTGACACTATTAAATGTGCTATTAAATGTGTTATGCATTTAAGTTTCGATAGAAAAATAACAATGTAGGAATCAATTATTTCTGATGTCGATATTTCTATGCTGTATGGAATGGAAAAACTAAATAGGAATAAAAGCTTCAGGACCTGTTAACATGCAGGGACCTAATCCTACCGAACCCAATAAGCGCGATTTTTCTATTTTTTGAAAATTAGATCGTAGTCTCCATATAGGCTTTTTTTTGAATTTTAAAGATAGCATGCCCATTAGGACTGAGTGGTAATATGAGTCAGATTTGGTTTGCATTCCATCAAACCCGGACCAATGATTATTACGTGTAACAATGTAATGCTGCGACAAATTGAGCAATTCTAAATCATAGATATAAGTTATGATCATAGGAAATGTGTATTGAGTTACTGCGTTATCTGAAGTTCAAATAAAATATTGCAAGGGCATTAAACACTAAAAATACAAAATATGAGTGTCTATTTTTCATGCATTTCACCAATAGCAGTTATCTGATTCATAATACCTGTTCATTTGGAAAAATTTATACCACAATCTGCGATCCTTGATGCTCCTTCAGCTTTAGGATTATGATATAAATGTGTTGGATGATACTATCATGCCAGTGGTGACTATGCTAACATAACAGCTCAGAAATTTAAATATCGAAATACCGTCAAGACGAAAATATGGTAGGCCACATATTGCAGTTGAACCTGACCCTATTGCTTTGTTGCTGGCTCCTGGATCCATACTAGTACTTGAAGTGGGGAACTTGGGACAGCGATCCTGGTCATGCATATCTATCTGACAATGTCGAAGACTGTTATAGATCTCAGAGAGTAACTAGGATAGAACTAAAGAGTATGGGATATTTAAAATTCTATCATCCAGAGTATATGGATGTTGCTTGAACCATTTATCGAATTCCTTTCATCTTTTTCATCTAATTTAGTAATCATTAGCATTATTTCTAATTCATTCTTCATATGTGCAGTAACTCCTGACTTTAACTCTTCAAGCATGAAAAGATTATAGAAAACTTAGCTATAATCTAAGTAGCTCCCGACACGCAACAAGAACACCCTTGATGCAACAGGCATTGAGCCCGTTTTCGCAACGGCACTGTTGAGAGTTCTGGTAACTGAGGTAATTCTATGCCTGGTAACACAAGGGAGATGTCCACAAGTCAGTATTGGGTTTCGTTGAGTTCTTCAGTTGTTAAATCGGTTGTTGGAAAACGATCGTTATGCGACACCGGTGGTCTTTTTCGTTTCATCTGCCTCAGTATTTGCTGTTTTTTGTTGTAGCTCCTCAGGTGACGGAATGTGTCCGTATTGACTTTCAAATGCGTTGACGTGTGCCGTCAGCCACTGTGCGATTGATTTCGCCTGAAATGGATCTATTATGAGTCTACACTCCATTGTCCGGCTTATTTTAGCTTGGATATTTTGTTGTGGAGACGCAAGCGCCTCAGTCGGATCAAGATGTTCTGAGTAAATGATTACTTCAAAGCGCATTCCTATTGGTGTACCGAATACCCCACCCACGTTGATTGTCCTGAAGTTAGGGTCTTGCTTTACTTCTATCTCTGGAGGGCTCGCTAGGTTCAATTGCAATCAATATGGCAGCAGTAGGCCTTATATTTGCCTTGTTCGTATAAGAAAGTACGGAAAATGCCTGCCAAACAATACTAGTATATCTGTAAGTACAGAAATACTAGACAGACTTGGTAAATTAGAACCCAATAAGACGTTAAAGACTCTAATTGCCGAAGCGATAGTAGAACATATTGGCAATAAGACTCTTAGCGTAACCAATAAAACACCTGATATAGGGTTTCTCAATGTTGATATGGCTCCTAATATTGGGACTATACTAAACAACCAAATGCATGTCTAGACTATAGACTTCGCATTCAACCATTTGTTTTTAAGTTTTTATTATTCAGCTTTATACCTTGTCTAATACTACCCTATTTCTGTTGATTTGACTGATAGAGGCTCGTCAAGTTTAAATGGAAATGCGCGATCTTCTACAAATACCTTTTCTAAATAGACTGTATATCCTGAACCTACCTTCAAAATCTTTGTCTTAGTTTGGTTAACCAATATGCTGTCACATACCGAGTAATTCTATCCCATATACATAAAGGAATAATTAGGAGAAATTATCATGCCACCATAGTACGTTTTACTGCTCTATTTCGTGCTCAAACTAAAACTTTTGGTAAGCCTTGGAAGGTCATCACCTACGTTTTCTTGACATTAGTAAGTTCATTTTTGAAGCAATCTAGAGTCTCATTATCAAATATACAAAATTCTATGATGTCTATTGAACATGTATTGTTGTGTTTAAGGAACCTTTCTGATTCTTGGACAAGTATCTTTGCACATTTATCCTTAGGAAATCCAAAAATGCCAGAACTTATAGCTGGAATAGAGATACTTTTGAACTCCTTCTCTGCAGCTAATGCCAAAGTACTTTGAACTGCCTTGAGCAGCTTATTATCTTCATCACCTTCACCCATCCTCGGACCAACTGTATGTATTACTGCCTTACATGGTAATTTTCCAGCACTAGTAATCACTGCAGAACCAACCGGAACAAAGCCTCCTCCTATCCTGTCGCTTTCTTCCTGAATGATTGCTCCACCTTTTCTTACTATGGTAGCTGCGACTCCTCCACCATGTTTTAGATATGAATTTGCAGCATTTACTATAACATCAACATTTCTTTCTGTGATATCCCCATTTACAAGTCGAAGGATCTTGTTGTTATCTAGCTTTGCCTTATCTACTATTATGGTCATAACCAAAGACTCATCATTCTTAAAAGACACATTGCTTTATTTTTTCTCAATATAATTTTATCCGTCTCTCAATGTCGGAAATGCTTCTTGCGTGTGACAGTGTGACGATCACATGCTATAATAATATAATCAATGAAAATTAATCTATTTAATCAGCACACATCAGCCTTACATTGAGTTCAAACTAAAAATATCGTGGTAACAGTAGAAAACACATGGAAACAGACGGTAATGATATGGTAACATATGGTAACAGCTTTAAGGTTCCGGTTTGCTATATTATCATAGATACATTGGAGATATTAAACAGGCAGGAAATGGAAGATCGTGTTATAGATCTATACTATAACAAAAAGAAGACTTATAGAGAGATAGAGAAATTAGTAAGAAAATCCCCACGTGATATTCGAACAATCTTAAACAAGGTCGAACCACCAGAACATTCAATGTCCGTATCTTCTAGAGCATACAAACTCTTTTCTGAACACAAATCACCTACAGAGGTAGCGATTGCACGAATATCAGACAGCCAGAAGCAGTTCAGTTCTACAAAGAGTACTTTAATTTACAGGATTTAGAGACCAATATTTTGTATACAGGTCTTTGGTTTTCTGTCGACCTGACGAATATTTTCTTGCGAATCTCTTTGGTTCTCCATTTTCTTTACGTTACACCAGCAATAATGCTAGAAACTAATTTCCTTGCGATCGAACCGTCCAAATCCATACAGGGGTTGAAGATAGTAATAGTCATTCCTACAGCACGTCTAGATCCAAATAAGATTCTCAATAGATCACTGAGCTCTGAGAAACTTAAACCTCCATCTAGACGATAGTCCACTGCCGGCATAATTTCGTCGTCTAAAACATCGGCATCAAGATGGATCCAGAAACCATCCAATTCTTGTTTCAGTAGTCCTCTCACTGCAAGGCGAGCGGCCTCCGTAATCTTTAACTCCCTTATTCGTGGAAGATCAAAGACACCCATAGCGGTATCCCGTACATCCTGACTTCCGAAATTCGCAGCTTGATTCGCATCACGATATCCAAACACAACAACATCTTCGTCGCGAACAAGTGGTTTGAGTCCATCTATATTGGTAAGAATATCTGGGCCTCTCCCAGATACAATTGCAAGATCCATGTCAGCAACCTCTCCAGTAGGAGATGCTTGAGGTTGATAAAAATCAGCGTGGCCATCGATAAAGAATAACCCGTAATTTCTTTTGGTGCGGCGTAAAGCTAAAAGAGCACCGATTAGAATACTGCAATCTCCTCCTAATACTAGAGGAAATTGTTCATTATTTAGTAATTGAGACACTCTCCTCTCAAGGTAAAGCGAATACTCTCTAATTGTTTTAGGATTAAGAACTAGTGTTTCTTTATCATGTTCTAACTCGTATGGTAGTGGTTCAACACGACCTGCATCTTCAGCATTTAATGAACTCATTAGGCCTGCTTCTCTCAATGCTTGTGGAAGAGTTTCCACCCCACCGGGGTGTAAACCCAATACAGAAGGAGCATCTACAATCGTAAAACGTGGCTTGAATCTATCCACTGCAGATCGACTGATTATTGCTCATATACTAATGATTCTTTCTACAGAATCTGATGAATGGTAGAAATTCAACTCTAGGAGTTATCACGGTAATGATAACCCTAGTAACTCATGCTACTCATATTTTGTATATTTTGTATCTAAACCTTGGTCAATCTAGCTGAATTAAAAAGTATTTGAATTTTCCTACACATAATTAAAATAATCAAATACTTTTCAAGTAATATAGATAATTGGTAAAACAAATTGCATTTGGAGTACATTTACCAGTCATGGAATTTAATAGCAGTAAAATAAGAGAAGAAGGTGATTCCTTTTCAAGAGAACAAATCCTTTCATTTGCACAAAAGGCTGAATCTTTAGGTTATGACTCATTGAGTGTAAACGATCACGTAGTATTTAGAACTAGTTGGCTTGATGCAATAAGTACATTGTCAGCAGTTGCCGCAATAACAAATGAAATAAAGCTTGGTACTTCTATATTAAATATAGTTGTAAGAAATCCTGTTATATGTGCTAAAGCTTTGTCAACTATAGATATCCTATCTTCAGGTAGGTTATTTGCTGTAGGAGTTGGACCAGGTTCACATAAAGGAGATTATGATATTTGTGGAATACCTTTTGAAGAGAGATGGAAGAGATTTACTGAGGCTTTACAAGTCCTCCAAATAGTTTGGAAGAATAATAATAAAGAGCAGAAGAATTCAACATTAACTAATTATTCTGGCAGATATTATAGATTTGAAAAAGTATCTGTTCAACCAAAACCCTTTCAAAAACCACATCCTCCAATCTATATAGGAAGTTGGGGCTCTTCAGAAGCAGGTCTTAAAAGAGTTGCAAAGTACGGTGATGGTTGGATGGCATCTGCTTATAACATTACTCCAGACAAGTTCAAAGTGAAATGGAAGATACTTTTGTCTTATAGGCAAGCGCTTGGTAAGGATATCCAATCATTTGAAAACTCTGTTATGTCAATGTTTGGATACATTGACAATGATAGGAACAGAGCTCACAGGATGGCCAAAGATGTACTATCTCCTGCTCTAGGAAGACCCACAGAAGAGCTAGAGAGTTTGCTTCTCTTTGGTTCCCCTGATCATTGTCTTGAAAAGATAAGGGCTCTTTCTGAGGCTGGTGTAAAGCGTATTCACTTTTGGCCAGTAAGTGATTATCTAGAACAGATAGAGATTTTTAGAAATGAGATAGTTCATTATTTTTAGAGAATGTACGATCTAAACAGGCTCTCTAAGAATATGCATCCAATTCCAAAATAGAGCAATATCAGTAATATCTTGAGTAACTTGATGGGAATAATACAATATTTGTCCTGCTTCTCTTACTACAACAATGTACAACAATGTTATTACCGACCTTTTCTAACACTTATTAAATGAACGATAAGAAAAACAGTGGATTCAATGGAGTGAATACGCAAGTATTAAACACAGTATTTGAATCTATGCGAAACCATCCAGAAATGGCAAAAGCAACATTTTCTGTAAAATCAGCATGGAATGGTGGTTTTAGTGTTACGTCTACCTCCAAAGGATTTCGTATTGGCGGCCAAAATATAGAAAGAAATACTGAATACAGGACTAAACATGATTTTCCAGATCAACTCTCAGGAGAGGGAAGAGGGCCTACCGTATGTGAGAGTTGTATGGGTAGCTTGGCAGCGTGCTTAACACAAACTATTGTAGCCCATGCTACATCCAGAGGTATCCAGATTGATAGCATTGACATTGATGTAGAAGGCGATGTCGACTTGCGTGGTTTTACTGGTATATCTAATGATGTAAGACCGGGAGCTCAGCAATTTAGAGTAAATATGAATATCAAAAGCAATAATGCCTCAAAAGAACAAATAAATGAGCTGTATGAAATTGGAAAAAGGTTTTCGCCTGCATTTGATACCTTGACTAATGGAACTTCAGTAGTTCTAGTTAACTCTTAATTAAGTATTATCATTAAGTTGGAAACACTAAGCGACTAATTGTGCTACTTTCGTCAAGCTAAAAAAGTAGAGATTATCTGAGATTAGTAACAAGAAAATTAGCGTTATTAATCATTAATAGTCACTATCCAACGTCTAGAGTATTACGAAGAGAAATGAATCAATGGATGTTTACATACTATCAATCAACCCATAAAGGTTGCTACAAACGTGGTAAGAGACATGATCCTTTTATACTCTTAATTTGCTTGAACTTGAACCTTCCTCCACAACAATTAGAGTTTCATGCATATGATCCATAAAGACTATTAAAAATTCGTAGATATTGTAGGTTTTATTACTTCGTTGGACATTGTAGAAAATCCTTTGAGTCAGATGATGAAGATTGAATTTTGACAGGAAATTCTTAGTAGCTAATACTAAAAGTAGTAAGTATACGAACACCATCTACTGTTTCCAGGCTTCGTACTTGTGTAATCCAACATCTGGTAGGGATGGTTACTGATCAAGTAGCAATTTTTCTATCAACAAATAGACCATCATCCATTACTGCTTCAATCTTCTTAGTATTACTAATGTCATCTTCTGGATTGGCTGAAAGTATTATTATATCTGCTTGCTTTCCAGCTTCTATGGTACCAACTTCATCTAGTATATCTAAAGCTTGAGCTCCATTGGCAGTGGCTATTTTGATAACCTCTAATGGAGGAATGCCAGCTTCCACCAAAAGTTCCAGCTCATGATGCAAGCTAGCTCCAGGAACCAATTCAAAGTTTGGAATATCAGTTCCTGATAAGATTTTGACGTGATTATCATAAAGCATTTTTGTTAGCTGCAATATTTTAGGCCAAAGATACTGATTGTAAGGCTCAGCCTTTATCATGGCCTCATATATATCCAAAGTTGGATCTACAGCAATTTTGTGGTTTACTAATGCTTTTATCATTTCCTTAACCTCGGGACCATTTAGGTCAACTAAATCAAGCCATAAGAAATGGTTAAAAGGATTATTCCCAGCTTCCAAAAATTTCTGCTGGTTCTCTTTTGACAATAGGAAGGGACTTACAGGAACACCATGAGTAAGAGCATCAATACCAAGATTCGCAGCTTGAGTCCAGTTTGTCAAATACAAATGTCCTATAACCCTTATTCCTTGAGAATGAGCTTCATCTATGGCTGCCTGTACTAACTCCGGAGTAAGCCCAACATATAACTTAACAAAGTCTACACCTGCAGCTGCTTGACGACTAACTTCTTGTCTAACATCTTGCTCTGTCTCAACTTGTTTTTCTATAAATGGTATTGGAATTTGTGGAGTATTAAGCAAATGTCCTGCAGTAAAAACTTGTGGGCCCATTATCTTTCCTTCAGATACGTTTTCTTTCAGGGCAACTGACTGCTCGGTAGGACCACCGGGATTTCTTATAGTAGTGACCCCGTAAGCTAAAAGCATATGTAACATATATTCAGACTCACTTTGATTGTATGAGTTCTTAAGTACGTTTGCAACATGACTATGCATGTCAAATAGTCCGGGGATTACGTATTTCCCAGTTAGGTTAATTACCTTCATAACTGCAGAAGAAGGAAGATTATAATTGTTTGTGGCATTGCCATTAGATACATAAACTATCTTACTTCCATTGATAGCTATCGTGGTATTGGATTTGGGTAAAGCACCTGTACCATCGATCAAAGTAGCTCCTTTCAATATTATTATTCCTACATCATTATTTTTTATTAGTGTTTGATTATTAATTCTACCAATTGAAGGAGGCTGTGTGCTGTATACTGTTTCACTAATACTAGCGAAAGTTAAGGTCAGTGTAGAAGAAATAAACAGAAATGATGCTAATACTTCCACTAGTACGGCTGCTAATAGCTTTATCTTATTATTTTTGACAGCATGAAAATGATCACTCTTCGGATACATAGACTAGCTCTCTATGTTGTAGTATGTTGTAGCTGCAGTATATTATTTTCCTAAGCAGCGTATGACGCCTGTATTGGTATGAGAATTGTTCCTGCAAAGAGAAGCACTGCTATTATTGCTCCTAATTTTTCATATATCAATTCTGGAGCTCACTCTAATACAGCAATTTACTATATAAGAGGAATTTTATCCGAAAATAGACAAACAAGGCACCGAACTTTTACGGTATACATAGCACGACTAATTATACTAGCTAACAGATACAAACAGCTGAAGGTAAATATTGCAACTATGCTCATTGGTATGAGGTCGTCATACATTAAAGTTGTCAGATCAGAAAGTTGTTGATATTACCACTATCATAGTACCAAACCATTAATATTATCTTTATTTTTACTATAATTCAACCATACACTAATTATGACAACTCCCATCGATGCAATAGACATCATTACAGTAATTGCAATAACTGCTTTTGCTGGTGGCACTTCATTCGTAGGTGCGATAATTTCAAAAAAAATAAAATTTTCAGAACAACAGATATTATCGCTTACGGCATTTGGTGCAGGTATTCTAATTTCTGCAGCAATATTTGAAATGGTCATAGAAGCGGAAAAAGGTATTGGTATTATGATAACACTCTTAGCATTTATTGCAGGATCAATAATTTTTACTATTGCAGATATTGTCGCAGAAAAGAGAGGTGGTGGAGCAGGAATACTTCTTGGTATTGGACTTGATTCGATACCTGAATCGCTTGCTATTGGTGCTTCAATTGCTGCTGTTGGTCCTGCTCTCGCATTACCCCTTCTTATTGGAATACAAAATGTTCCTGAAGGTATTGCCTCCTATAGAGAGATGATGACAGGTAAGACTGCTTTCAGTCACAATGCAAGAAAAGCACTTTGCGCAATAGGAATTGTTTCAGTAATTCCAATATTTTTGGGTTTACTTGGTCTATTTTATTTACAGGGTATGAAAGAAGTTATAGGCATAATACTTGCAGTTTCAGCTGGAGGAATTTTCTACATGCTACATTATGACATGATACCCAAAGCGCATAAAGAAAGAAAATGGCTGCCTACCTTTGGCGCTGTGCTAGGATTCATCATTGGTTTTGCCCTTGTCAGAGTAATAGGCTAATAACAATAAAAGTTTCACAACGCTGTATTGGATTGGGGCTTGTACTTATCAACAAATGTTAATTCCTCCTCATTCCTCAAATGTTAATTCCTCCTCATTCCTCTCTTTCCAAAATTCATTTTTGAATGTATCCATAACAGTCACCGTACTTGTGGCAGTGCTGCTATTCTTTCCATACGTAGGTCTGGGACTTGGAAAATAAAATCCCAACTTTCTGCCAGCCATATGATCAATAAATGAAACTAGATTGCTGTTTTCTCCATGAACATTTAGAATATGGCTCATGACACCAGATTTTCGTGATAACCACATACTACAGTTGCTACATACCAAATTTGGCTTTTTCATGTTCTTTATTTAGATTGAAGACTTGTCTACGTCTTAGCAGTGCTGCACAGGAAAGCCCAGCTCGGATGAGTTGAAGATTGAGTTAGGATAGACTGCAATGTACTTAGCTTTATATTTTGCCTAAAAGGATATGGTGGATGAATTTCACAAAATAACTTTGAATTAGTTTACTGCACTTGCATCATAAGGACCTGAATGAAATCAGCAGGAGGTTTAGGCACGACAAAGAAAAAGAAGATAATAGCAATTGCAGCGACTATGACAAGTATTAGAACCATCGATTTAAGGTTCAACATATTACAAATATAGATATCAAGTGCGATTACTAAGCATGTTTGTTAGCCTATAATCTAGCTTGGAATGTGAAAATTTCAAGCTTGTTTCCCAATTGCCAGTTCTAATCACGTCGAGCTTATTGTCTCCAGACTCTGCTCCCTATATCTCGCCTGGCCGTCCCAGAATTTGACGTACATTATGTATAACAGTAAGAATTACAGGAGCAAGTGCAATGAGAAGTTAGATAATATAATAAGATGATAACAATAATAAGAATGATGCAACTAAAGAGAACAAGGACAATACCAACATATACCACTTTTGGTCGAGATGAAATACTAATATGACTAGTCTAGTAAGATATTATTTCTATGGTGCAGCCTCGGCTATCGCAATAGCTGGAATTTTGCATCTCATGATAGTACCTAACACAATAGGGCGAAATCCTGCCCTAGGAATATTCTTCCTGATAGTAGGTGCAGCACAGTTGTTTTTGACGATAATTGTTCTAAGAAGATGGGGAAGAAACTGGCATTATATTGGAATAGCCGGAACTATTGTGCTAATAATAATATTCTTTGTAACAAGGGTTCCAAATCCAGTTACTGAAGGAAGAGCACTACCAATTGATGCTATCGGTATAGCAATAGAACTATTTGAATTTGCATATGTAACAATATCAATACTAATGATAATAAACCAGGGAAGAATAACACGTACACAAAAAGAAGAATTAAGGTAACAAAAAAAGTTTTAATGGATGAAGTCCCTATCTCTAGATACCCGGATTATTCAACATAACCCTAATTTCCAGTATTTTATTACAATACATGTAATCAGGGAAATGTTAATTTGAAATCATTTTCTGCTCCGGTCTTTTCTAAAACTGATCCTTGTTTGTAAGATATTGTTCCAGTTATGAGATATTTTATTTTGGCATTATTATCTTTGCCTTCTATCAGCTTATTCCAAATGGCTTCATTTGCACTGTTTCTATGGGTTATTTGTTTATCTTTTAATATTACTTCGCTACCGCTTACAATCGGAAAAATGGTTGCAGATGATGTTAGAAAGCCTTCTAATCTTTGTCCAATATTTCCTGATACAATTCGTATTCCATCTACTAATACATTATACTGAATTTCTTCTATAATCACAGTTCCTTTGGTAGGATTATTTGCAGAAAAAGCTATTTGAATCTCTGCAGCTGTATTATTTGTTGACTTTACAGAAATATCTTTTACTGACAGTTTAATTGGTTGTTGTTGTTGCTGTTGTGGTGTTTGTGCCATGACATGACCCCCAAGCATACTTGTTGTCGTTGTTCCTACTACTAGGAAGATCGCTAACGATACTGCAATCAAAGTTAGGTAAATTTGTTTAAACATTACAGAAATGAATAATAGAGCCGGTTATAAAATGGAATCTAAATTATAGCCAGATAATGTTATTGAGAATCTCTACTTACTTATATATATCACATGTTATGCGTTGACCAACCAATAATTGTTAACATCAGTCATGGAAAATGGATTCTTGCAACTTTTGTAGTCAATACATAAATATAAATAAATTATATGGTTGTTAGGATTTTCATCCTATCGTATTATAATTGATCAGTACGTTTTGTTAGTAATCAGTAAACTCTACGTTCAGGTTTCAATGGAAAGGCTATAAAAACAATGATGACTAACGGAACGTAAAAAGTGTGGACTGATTCAGAATTTGGAACACAAAAGAAATCTTCTGACGACTTCAACCAATTTATCGATCCCAATACTGGCGACCCTATAACCACTATTGTGGTCCCAGAGCCCCTACTGTCCGATCCTTCAAGCGAAGGGTGTATGAAAGCACTTGAACCATGCTGATGGCATGACTTCTGACTAACCGTTTATTTGATAAATGGGAAGCTCTAAAGATTGCTTTTCTCTTTTTATGAAAACTGATCTAAGCTAAAAGCTTTCTTGAGTCTTCAATCCTACCTTCTTTATGATAGTATCTACATTCTGGTACGCAGCCAGTTAGATTTGTAGTAGTTCTACTAACGATTGTTTAGCCTTTCCGTAATGTTAAAACATCAGGATTCTACATCATGGTTTGGTAGTTATATAATAGTTCGATCACATCTAACTATATGACTGAGAAAAAAGTAGCAGTCGTAACAGGCAGTTCAACCGGTATAGGATTTGAAACATCTATTATCCTTGCCAAGAATGATTTTTACACCTACGCGACAATGCGCAACACTGACAAATCACAAGAAATAGTTGATATTGCAAATAGAGAAAGACTTCCAATAAAGGTCTTACAACTCGATGTTAATGATGATAGATCTGTTAATAAAGCAATTGACAAGATATTATCAGAAGAGAAAAGAATCGATATTTTAGTTAACAATGCGGGTTATGCATTAGTTGGTCCTTTAGAAGAGACATCAATCGATGAAATAAAGTCACAATTTGAAACCAACTTCTTTGGAGCAATTAGAGCTATAAAAGCAGTATTGCCTACAATGAGAAAGCAGCGAAGCGGAAGGATAGTAAATATCGCATCTATGGGGGGAAGGATTGCAGTTCCTCTTGATCCGATTTATCACGGTACTAAATTTGCTTTAGAAGGTGTATGTGAATCACTACAATATGAATTAGAACAATTTGGCATAAAGATAATCCTCATCGAACCGGGTGCTATAAAGTCTAATTTTTGGGCTAATCTGAAAATAGCTAAAAATGCAGAACAGTTAACAAACACCAATTCACCATACTCACAATTGATTCAGACTGTATCAAAGTCTTTTGAAAGTATGTCAGGAAATGCAGTTCCAGCAGAAGAAGTTGCAAAAGTAATATTACAGGCGGTTACTTCAGACAAACCCAATTTTAGGTATGTAATAGGGAAAGATGCTGAAATGTTCATGGATACAAGGAAAAATATGTCTGATAGAGAGTTCAAAGAATGGATGATGAAGAATTTTGGATTGACATAAGAAATATGATATTATATCATCATATTTTGTTTATATCTGAAAGCATGTTGGGCCATAAAGACGCGCGGCAGCAAACAGCGCGGTCAAGAATTTGGAAGCTGCCAGGAAATTCTATGAAGAGCCTCGGCTTGACCCTGGTCGGCCTAATATAGTTGAGAATACTGACTTATTTGAGTGAAAAGGACTAGAACCATGATCTTGGTATCTAATATTCTTTTTAATATAATTAAGAGTGATAGTCGTTTTTCATTTCCATTACTTCTGTCATTCTAGCAGCTACCTTCTTAAAGCTTCTAGTGGAGAGAGACGCGATGCCTTCCAAGCAGGATAGACTCCTGCGGCTAAACTTAAAGAAAGGGAGAGAAACCAGACACTCAAAAGATCATTTGGAAGAAAGATGGGAGCAAAATGGGTAGCTCCCCCTCCTGATCCTGGTGATCCTCCGCCTCCTGCTCCCAGAGTGCCAGATGTTAGTATATAGGCTCCAACAACACCTGTAAATAATCCTAGTGTTGAGCCTAAAAGACCGATAATTAGAGCCTCACTTAGAAACAATGCAAGAATGAACCTACTCTTTGCTCCAATAGCCTTCATAGTTCCAATTTCTTTTATTCTCTCATTAACCGATGTATACAGGGTAGTAATAATTCCTACAGCTCCTACAAGTAGTGCAATAAATGCTATACCTGCTTGAAATGAACTATTTCCTCCCTGAGCCCCCTGTATTGTTTTAAGAATAGCTTTGGGAGTTGTAACTCCAATATTGTTACTCCCATATAGATTTATGATTTCCTGTTGAACAGCATTAACATAAGCTCCAGAAAGTGCAATTACTGCCATTTGATCATACTTTCCTCCTTTTTTAAATAATGAATTGCCAGTTGGTATATTGATTATAACTGATCTATCTATGTAAGTATTACCTGAAGGCTCCATTAATGCACTTATCACAAAACTTCTAGATTGTTGTTGCAGCTTTCCAGTTCTAGGGTCAGCAAAGGAATAGGTTGCTTTGATATTCTGGCCAACCATTACAAAGCCTGTCTTTCCTGGTGGATTTGCTATAGTATCACCTACAATCATACTAGATGGGTTGTTTTCTTGTATTGACGAACCAGGTACTAGCTCCAATGATGGACTAATCAAATGAAGTTTCGATGGATCTATTGAAAGGACAGGAGTGGTTAATATATTTCCTTGAGCGTTAAGCTCAAACTGACCTTGATATGAAGGAAGAACATCCTGAACATATGGAAGCGATTTTATTCTACTTACTACCTCGGAATTAAAAATTATAGTAGGTGGTGGCGAAGGTCCTCCACGAAAATTAATTTGGCCCGGAGAGACAAACAGTATATTGGGTGCCAAGATACTTAATTGCTTATTAATAAGACTAGCCACACCTGCACTCATCCCATCAAGCGCAATCATTAAACCGCCCCCAGCAACAACCATCAATATCGTCAAAATAGATCTGGCTTTTCTTTCCCTTAGGGCATCAAAAGATAGGATGAATATTTGTTTGAGATTTCTATGATAATGCTTCTTTTTATGTTCTTTTTTATGAATTGTAGAAACAGGAGATATTTTTTCTAGTTTTGTTGCCGATACACTTTCTTCATCCTTTCGTGTATCTTCTTTAATGCTCAACTTTAATGTCCCCAATCATATTGGTGTCTCTCCTTTGATAAGTATCGGCCCTTCTGTTGCAGCTACTAGAAAAAGATAGTGTGTTACCATATTCTTATTTTACTGGTTCTCAGTGGAAACAGCATTAACTTCTTCTACAGCCTTTTTTACTGGATGTTTATCATCAAAATGCCAACTGGTCAATTCGCAATCGTGATCTTTTATCAAATATACTGGATGTATATTTGATTTATATGGATAATAACTTTTTCTCAATTGGGCTAGTAACGAAACTCCCACACACACGCGTTTGTTATGGCAGCTAGATCAAAAGGCTCGGGCGGTTTGCAATTCGGATCTATAGTACCCATCTAAGAATAGCCCAGGTAATGGCTTACCTCCTTATTCTGATAATACCCCTTTCTGACAGCAACCTCGAAACCGATTATTTGTTCTTGCTGGTTCGTGTATTGTTTGTTCAACTTCATTCTTGTTATCACTTCCGCCAGTACTATTTCTTATAAATTCCAAGATTCCATAAGCCAAATACTTCCAATTACCATCTACTAATTCTCTTTTAATTACAGGAATTCTGTCACATTCATCACAGTAAGATACGAACTTTCTCTTCCAACCCTTATCATAGTAGACTGACTGATTGAGTACAGCCAGGCGGCCAAGCAATAGACGGGTGCAAGAGCCTCACAAAGAAAAGTCCAGACAATGCACTAAAGAAATCTCGTAACATAATGATGGCCGCTACTTTCAACTATTGCATGACACATACGTTTGCCACAAGAATATGATGAAAGATTTTCACAAAATAACTATGAATAATTTTACTGCACTCACTAGCATCATGGGGACCTGAATGAAATCAGCAGGAAGTTTAGGCACGACAAAGAAAAAGAAGATAATAGCGATTGCAGCGACTATGACAAGTATTAGAACCATAGATTTGAGGTTCAACATATTATAAATATAAATAGAAAGTGCTATTACAAAAATATGTTTGTTAACCTATAATTTTTTGGCCCTTAATGTAGAATTGGTTTTTATCTCTAACTCTAAAGCTTATTTCTCAATTACCGGTTCTAATCAGAACAAGCTTATCGATTCCATACCTCACCAGGTCGTCCAAGTGTATTCTTTTTACTACTCTTACTTTTTCTTAAAATCTAAAGATAATTTTATGCGGCCTAAAAGTCACCAAATCCTCCACCATCAAATCCTCCAAAGTCTCCTCCTCCAGTATCAACTGTATCTCCAACGTCACTACCTGCTGATTGGCTACTACTGTCGTCTGCGGAAGCACCACCAGTATCTGTCTCAGCTGCTCCTCCGCCTCCGCTCTCTGCAGCCACTTGACTTTCCATTGGATTCAATGCCATCCCCATCATAGACATCATAGATGTAAAGAATAGTGCATTCATAATACCAGATAATAACATAAATGGTATCCATGATCTGTTGTTATCAGAATCCATATACCTTTGTAGTTGGGTAGTGTTGCCATTCCTCTGCCATTGTGTTAACTGTTCAGCCTCTTGCTGTAACTCTTGCTTCTTTGAGTTTAGCATTCTCATACCGGTGTCAGTTATTTTTATTTCTATTTTTTTGCCACCAAAGAATCGCCTCTTCTTTTCCTCCTTGGTTACTAGTCTCTGTAACGATAGATCATTTACAACAATCTCTACTTCCTCTCTTAGTAATCTTGTAGCTTCTGCTATTCTGTCAACTTCTTTAATGCCCCTAGCTATAGCATCTAACACCATGAAATGACTTGGATTGTTGTTTTTTTCGCGCCCAGAACTTGTATCTGATGAGTCATTACTCATGTTACTATTACGACCATACATTATACCTTGACGATATTAAATATTGTGCATTAAATAGTTGCATCAATGGGCTACAACTACTACCTCTAACTTGGTCATCATTGTTAGAGTCGTGGGTGTTATTGTTTTATTGTGTGATGCTACTTTCGTACACCACAGGTATATGTTAGAAAGCAGACATTAATGTTGTTATCCATTTTCATATTTTATCATAAAGTTCAAAGCCATCCATTTCTCATTTTGATATCAACCAGCAATAGATCGTATGAACCAAGTTTAAAATTCTCCTACATTGACGTAGGACTTTCAAATGTCTGGACCTCAAATCCATTACCTATCAATAAAAAGCTAAGTTGAGAAAAAATGTTAATGTATTTGATGTTCTTGGCAATGATTGTAGTTGCACTTTTTTTCATAGTCTGATTCTTTGGATTCTTCATTATTTGGCTTTCCATTATCAGTCTCAGTCATGATACTTTTTATTTCATTTCCATTACAAAACATTAAACATCAAGTGTAACCACATTTATTCACAACAGCATGTGTCCCTCAAAATTTAGTCATTTGAAAGTTCGTTGCGAATGGGCTGCTAACGGCAGTCCAACTGATATTGAATATCATGACAACGAGTGGGGTGTTCCAGTCCACGGCGATAGGAAGCTATTTGAGTTCTTGCTACTTGAATCAGCCCAAGCTGGCCTAAATTGGTCGCTTATACTCAAGAAGCGAGAAGGATATAGGAAAGCATTTGACAATTTTGATGCAAATATAGTTGCCTGTTATGATCAAAGGAGGATTCAACAGCTACTCTCTAATCCATCTATCATAAGAAATAGATTGAAGATAGAGTCTGCTATAAGGAATGCGAGAGCTTTTATAAAAGTACAACAAGAATTTGGGAGCTTTGATTCATATCTTTGGAATTTCGTCGATGGAAAACCGAAACTTAACGAGTGGTCTAACTGGATGCAAGTTCCTTCAAGTACTGAAACATCTGACAAATTAAGCAAGGATCTAAAGAAAAGAGGCTTTGTATTCGTAGGATCTACGACTTCTTATTCTATCATGCAGGCTGTGGGATTGGTAAACGATCATACTATCAATTGTTTTAGGTATAAAGACCTCATATGATGAAAGATTTCAGGGGATCACCACGTGATTGCTATCCTTCATATTAAGTGACTAAAGCAAAGGTCGAAACCTAGAATCCCTTGAAGCTGGTGAAGGCAAGTCAAGACATATGACACACAATGGATTAATAGCACATCTTTATACACAAACTGCAGAAGGATTATAGAAAAGATGAAGGTATCCAAGCTATGACGTTTCAAACAATTACAACCACGGTCCTATCAAAAGACGGTGTGGTAGAATATCATACAAACGTAATACCTTCTGGATATTTCAATTCCGTATTACAAAATGTAGCGTGGAAAAATGATGAGGTTGTAATCTTTGGTAAACATATTACTACTAAAAGACAGGTCGCATGGTACGGCGAAGGTGACTATACCTACTCTAATACAACAAAGAAGCCATTGGCTTGGACTCTTGAACTATTAGGATTGAAGGAGATAGTTGAGAGTTTGGCAGGTACAAAATTTAATTCCTGTCTGCTGAACTTGTATCATGATGGGAATGAGGGTATAGCTTGGCATAGCGACGATGAGAAAGAACTAGGGGATGTTATAGCATCGATTAGTTTGGGCGCGGCCCGTAGGTTTCTATTTAAACATAAACAGACTAAAGAGGCGGTGGAGCTGATGTTGGAATCGGGTAGTGTTCTTGTAATGAAAGGTGATACACAAAAGAATTGGTTACATAGCCTTCCAAAATCTACACGAGTTACAGAACCTAGAATAAATCTTACTTTCAGGCGTATAAAGAAATGAAATGGTTTATTGACGAACAAATACTAAAGCACATGGTGTATGTTTTTGAATATGATAGTACAGAAATTATTGAACCTATCTAGATTGCACGAGCATGTGCCAACTAAATGGTTCGATCAAATGCTTTTGCCTTCTTAGAAAGCTTGATTTATTGCTATTTCTTCAGTTTTCTCTTCTAGCTGACATCATCATAATCAGGTGTTTTTGATTCTTCTTTGTTATCGTTGACCTGCTAATAATTAGTCCGGTGTTCTTGGTTTGCCGTCTTTGAAGACGGTTGTAGGCATATGCATCATAGAAAAGGAAGCTGCACTGAGTAATACTGGTTCGAATCCTTTACCTACATCAGTCAAACTATACTCTACCCTGACTGGGTATTCTGATACGATTCTTCTCCTAATAATTCCAAGCCGTTCGAGTTCACGTAGACGTTCTGTAAGAACTTTGGGTGACATGCCTTCAATATTATCCATGAAACGATTAAACTGTGTATTACCTCTGAGAATTTCCCCTTATATTAGCACCGTCCATCTTTTTCCAATAATTCTAAAAGTCGTTTCAATTGGACATGACTTTAGCTCTGGAGATAAGAAGAAAAGGATTTAGTTGGTCCAAGTATGCTCTCGTGGTTTGGAGTATCCTAGGTATTGCAGATTTAGTCAATGCTATCAGCCTTGGTTTGATCACTTCTCCTGAATTTGGCAGATCAGCAATGACAACATTCCCGTGGATTCTAGTTCCTACTGTAGGTGTACCTCTTGCACTGATACTGCATGGAATTACTCTCTACCGTCTAAGAAACACAGAATATCCCCATAGACAATAGGCGACTGAGCAAAATAATAGCCTAAAGCCCCATCTTACTTTCTTACTTCATTGGGTGGTTTGGAATTAATTATTGTTGTATTGTGTGTCTAGCCAGAAATAAGATTGAGATGACCTAAGAAATAATTTCTCAATATCATTAGCAATCATATTTATTCTCTATTAAACAATGTCTCACGTTGAGGACACAAGGATCAAATATAATTAAATCATTCACCCGAACTTTCTATCATTCTCTTATTGCGCCTAGAGTTAATCCTCTAATCATTTGTTTTTGGAAGGCTAGCATCAGAACTAATACCGGAATGATAGCAAGAGTAATACCAGCAGTAAGGTAACCCCATTCTATTCTATACAATGAAATAAACTGATATAACGCAACTTGGAATACCATTGAATCAGGTCGGTTTGCCAAAACTACAGGAAGTATGAATTCATTCCAAGAAAACCTAAACGACAAGACTGCAGCTATTGCAAAACCAGGCATCGATAATGGTATAGTAATTCGTCTTAATACCCCCAACCTTGAGCAACCGTCTATCAATGCGGCCTCTTCAAGATCTTTTGGGATAGTTTCAAAGTAATTTTTCAATAAAAGTATGTTCAATGGTATAATCAAGATCTGAAATGTTAGTATCAGAGCTGGCGATGAATTGAGCATACCAAAATTTGCCAGCATGATGTATAATGGTACTATGTTTATCACAACCGGTATCATGAAAAGTCCTAATATTATACTCATAATCAAATTCTTTCCTCTGAACTCAAACCTTGCAAAAGCATATCCTCCTAGAGCACTTACTGCAACACTTAAAGCTGTACTACCTATGCTAACTGCGAAGCTATTGATCAGACTACGCACAAGGTTGGGATCAGTTAGTACAAATATGTAGTTATCAAATGTTAGATTCTTTGGTAGAAATTTAGGTGGGAAGCTTATAGCCTCGTCATTTCGCTTAAACGATGTTGAAAGTACCCATAAAAGAGGAGATAAAGTTACAAATAAGAAAATAGCAATCAATGCATAGATTAAAGCCCGTTCTGCAAAGAACCAAGCCTTAGTATTGCTAATAGTCATCTTTTGCATATTTATCTTCTTAAGAGTTTGATGTAAATAAAAGCAATAGCCAGGTTGATTGAGATTAGAATTAGTCCTGTAGCTGCACCTTTGGAAAGTAGTCCAAATTCAAACGCCTGTCTGTACATATAAAGTGATGCAGTTGTACTCGCAAACAAAGGGCCTCCTCCAGTCAATACTAACTGCAGATCAAAGAAGTTCACTGACCACATGGTAATCAAAATAAGGTTGATCACAATGAAGGGTTTAAGCAATGGAAGCGTTATGTGTAAAAAAGTTCTAATCTTTGTTGCTCCATCTATAAGTGCTGCTTCATATATAGTAGGATTTATTGACAATAGACCTGCAGTTAGAAAGAGCATCGTAAATGGAGTGCCATACCACATGTTTGCGATAACCAAAGACCATATCACCATATTAGGATCTGAAAGCCAGCCAATTGGCTGCAAGCCTATCTGATGAAATACATAATTTAATATACCAAAATTATAATCGAAAATGAACTTGAATGAAAAAGCGGCTATAACTGCGGAAATTGTCCACGGTATTATGAATATTGCACGCAATACACCAGAAGCTCTCACTTTCTGATTCAATAATACTGACATGAGCATACCCATGCCAAACTGCAAAGCAACGGATCCTCCTACAAACAGAAGCGAGACTTTGAGCGAAGTATGGAAATTAGGATCCTTAAATAGATCAAAGAAGTTTGTCCACCCTACATATTCCCATCCCCTCAGAACTGTAATGAATGATACATTATGTAATGAAATGTACATGTTCCAAAAAAGTGGGAATATTAGGAATACAAGTAATATCGCAAGTGCAGGAGCAAGAAACAGATACGGCTCCGCCTTTGCAAATATACTTAACATCTTCTTTACGTAATCAAGTTACAGTTTTATTACTACCATCCTAAAACCTTTGCAGACTTTGCAGCTGCATCATTCAGTGCTTGTTTAGGATCCTTCATACCGTAGTATATCTCGTCGATTGCTTGCTTTATGTTATTAGCTATTTGAGGATATTCTGGTATGTTAGGCCTGCTATGTCCTATTGAAATCATGGATATCATTTCCTTATAATAGGGAATTGTGGCATTCAACGTAGATGCAAAAGGTCCTTCGCCAATAGGTTTCTGAGTCGGAAGATATCCTTCTTTCTGCAGCATAGGTGTTAATACTTCTGGTTCAACCATGATTCTGAGTAATTCCCATGCAAGATCCTTATTTTGGGACGTTTCTGGTACGCTAAGAATCCATCCACCCATCATTGTAGCACTCTTATCGCCTTTATTTACTACCGGGAACAGAGGCAACATTCCTATTTTTTGATTAATGTTAGGCCATTGCTCGTGCGGGAATGTGCCAAGCAGCCAAGATCCTTCTAGCATCACAGCGAACTTCTTGTCGGCAAACTCTTGACCCCAAAAATGATTAACCTGAGGCTTTATACCAGAATTGACCTGTCGTTTAAGAAATTCTAATGCCTTAACACCTGCTGTACTATTATATTCAGGGAACCAGTATGTACCCTTAGTTGGATGTCCATTCTTCTGCTTGAGTATATCTCCTCCCAACATCCAGAGATAAGGATACCACATATCTGGGGAATGGCTCGCACCAACAAGATGCATCCCTTGTATTCCTTGATCCTTTAACGCATTGTTGAGTACCTTTGCACCTGCAATATATCCATCCCATGTCTGTAAAGACTCAGGATTCACTCCTGCTTTATTTAATAGATCTTTCCAGTACCACATCGCCCTTATGTCAGTCCAAGCCCAGATACCATATATTTTTCCATTATATTTACCACCATTCCAGTTTATTTGATACCAATCCTTTTCTTTCCCCCAAGTTTTGGCACGATCTGTAAGATCCGTTAGAAATCCGCCTTGAGCAAACTCTCCAAGCCAGACTTGATCTACGGAGATAAGATCAATAGCTGTTCGGCCAGCCATTGCTGTCAATATTTGTGTCCTGGTAGTATCATACGGCAAAACTCGATAGTCTAGTTTAATATCCATGTCAGGATGCCTTTCTCTCAACTTTTGCAGTGAAGCATTGAATAGAATATCCCATCTTTCTTTTGGTTCTGCCGCTATCGCAGTAAGTGTAACTTGTTTCTTTTGAGCCTGCGCGGGGATCATAAAACCACCCGATGTGATTGTAAATACTAAAGTTATAACTAGAATAATGCCACTTAAGGTAATTTTATTTACATTCACGACAGAGTCAATGACGATACTATAGCTTTTAACAGTTATTATTAAAGCTCAAATCTAAATTGTCTAAATTTGCAGCAGAGATAGTGTAGAGGCATATTATCTTAATAATCATACAAATCTTTGCATACGAATATGAAATAGCCATCATTAGTAATAAAACGTTACCAGAGGAAAGTTAATATTTTCTCTAGACGAACCCTCTCACGCAGCACAATTGCTATGACCAGTCTTCGGATTAAGAATCTGACAAAGAAGTATAACCATATAAAAGCACTGGATAATTTTTCTCTCGAAGTCAGTTCTGGTGAGTTCATGGTACTTCTAGGCCCCTCTGGTTGTGGAAAGACCACTGCTGTAAGGTGCATTGCGGGTCTAGTCAATCCTACGACTGGTCAAATATATATTGGAGATCAATTGGTCAACCACCTGCCTCCAAAGGATCGAGATGTTGCAATGGTATTTCAGAATTACGCACTTTATCCTCATATGATTGTGTATGATAATATTGCATTTCCATTAAAGATGAGAAAAGCATCAAAGCAACAAATAGACGAGAAGGTCAGAAATGTAGCAAACCTGCTTGAGATAGAGGACTTCCTTAACAGGAAACCTAAAGAGCTAAGTGGTGGTCAGATGCAAAGAGTAGCATTAGGTAGAGCATTGGTAAGAGAACCAAAAGTCTTCCTCATGGATGAACCATTGAGCAACTTAGATGCAAAATTACGTACATATATGAGAACTGAAATTAAGAAACTACAAAAGAAGATCGGCATTACTACGCTCTATATCACACACGACCAGATAGAAGCGATGAGTATGGCAGACAAAGTTGCCGTGATGAAGAACGGTTTACTTCAACAGATTGGGGCACCAGAGGAAGTATATAAAGATCCTGTGAACACGTTCGTAGCAGATTTCGTAGGAAGCCCGTCAATGAATTTCTTGAAATGTAAGATAATTGAAAATAATTCTAGTAGTACACTTGAATCTTATGGAATGCTTCTACAATTCCCGGTTAAGTTACCTTTTAAACCATTGTCTAAAAATGTGACAATTGGGATAAGACCAAAGGATATTATCTTTTTGAATGATAACGAGAATTTTAATGGTATCAAAGTAAAAGGTAAAATATCATTCACTGAACTATTGGGAGACGATTCGTTAGTAGAAGTAAAGACAGGAATTGATTCAATGAAGGTCGCAAACACAGATTCCAACTTTGATCTGACCGTTGGAAAAGACGTTATGCTGGGGATGCCTTATGGCAAGATTCATTTTTTCAATTCAGAGACTGGCAATAGGTTAATACAAAACGTAACTAATTAATTGAAACATCGGATTTTTTGCCAATAAATATGAGTATGTTACTCTCAAGATCTCTGAAGATATGCATCCCATGCTTTAAACACACCTTTAAGAGGAAAAAGGATCTACTGGTAAATAATCTTTGTTCTAGTTGTAAACTGCTGCCTCTATTACTTGGACCGCAAAATTGTTAATGGCATGTTTGATTTCAATTACTCTTCTGGTAATAATTGCCATCACAACACGTTGTACCTGATTTGCATATCTTTCTGTACTGGTGGTATATAAGCCCGACTAATTATATATGACATATAAATAGCAGCCTGTCTATCTATCTGTTAGATTGTCACACTATATCTTACTCATAAATTGGACGGAGCAAGGGATTAGCAAGATCAAAGAATCTTCAGACCGTTACAGTTCCTTTAAAGCATCGGTCGAAAAAGCAGGTGGAAAATTGATTGGAGGTTACTATACTTTCGGAAAATATGATGTGGTAATAATAATAGAGGCTCCTAATGATGAAGCAGTAATGTCCATGATGCTCAAAGTTGGGTCAGCTGGAAATGTGAGAACCAAAACCTTGAAAGCATTTACCGCAGAGGAAGGCATGAAGATTATCAAGGATCTTCCATAACCTTCTCAGTAACAGGTAGATGAAAGATTATCTAAGTATGAGACATCTTTTAGAAGCTTAGATTCGATATTTAGAGACCATTTTTAATAATAGTTGAATAATTTAGTCCATTTTAAAAAAGACTCGGCTGATATTTTGAATACCGCAGGTCGTAATCAATCCCAATTTCTCATCCCCATCAGACATTCCCTTGTACTCTATGAATAGACTGAATGGTGCTCTAGGGTTTCTGTTAGCAACTTTTCGTGCTAATATTCCAAAATCTAGCATCAGATCCCTATCCCATTGAAATCTGTCATCCTTATGAGCTACATGAAATTCATATATCCTAGATGCAAGAAATGAGGTAATTATTGTGACAGTTTCTTTTCATTACAGAATGAAATAATCTATCATCCATATAGGGCAACTCGGGATTTAATTCTGTACAATTTCTCTTCTTTTTTATCCAATAAGGAGCTAACCTCCTCTACTATTATTTCCTCCCATAGACTATCTTCAATTTGCCTGCTTGCAATTTTCATGTCTATTGTATCATTCATTCTTTTATTCAAGAGTAGGCTCTCTATTCTTGGTATGTCAGAATTTATAGTCGTAATCGTGACCTTCGTGGTTTTTCTTACCCTTTTGATATTTATCGCTCTTAGTTCCTCAAGCTGTTTAAGGTATCGCTCGAAGGATCCCCCCATAAATTGAGCATTTCCCTATCTCCAAATTCATTCTCTCGACTTAGTTGTAAGGGTCATATTACTCCATGAAGGAAAGATGCAGCAAATCCCAAAAACCAAAGTGACTTGTTAAAGCATGTATTAGAAAAGTCCCTAACACTTAGAGAGATAGACTGATAGACTCATGTCAATAATTCGCCTGACAAAACTCATAAAGCCAATCAAGGAGAAAGGAGGAATTATGCATTAGTTAGGCAGGTATTAATAGAAAGGACGATAGGGTTGTTGATAATCCGGTCACCTCCTCAACATCTGTTGTAAGAATATTCCATTTGCAAACAGCAAGATTCAACAATTATCACATCTCAGCATTAGACGAATTGTCTTTGTCTGTTTGATTTCTGCTGCTCCATTACATAGAATGCAGTGAACTCCGAATTGGTGGCGGGATTTGAAAAAAGACCATGAATATCTAATTCTAATTACACTAACCTAGCTATATATATTGCCCCCAATTTTGCAAGAAAAATTGAGCTGTATTTCATGAGATGTATAAAATGCAGATATCTATCGATAGAAGTAAGGGACGAATCATCTTCATTTGAATAATATGGCGGTAGGGCTTTGTGAATAACGCTTTCGATATGAAGTCTTATAATGTATACAATGTAACTGATACAATTTGTAACTAAAATATTTAACCGAGAACTAAGCCATACGACTATGATCTTCCAATAGGGTTGGTTTAGGAAATATACCTCCCAGTATATGAGGCACTATCTTCAATCACAAAGCCGTTAAACATTTCATATTTTCGTATGTCCGTATACCTATAAGTCTACAGGTCTACAGAATAGTACCACCTCTCTCTAATGTTTATATAGTTACACAATGTACACAGGAAAGCATTGGTACTCCTCTATACATTGTATACAATGCGTAACTAACTAGGAAAGCCATTTTACTGTCTTATTCTATCGATAGACACAATGCACAAGAACAGAAATGACATTTGCGTAGGTAAAGAGATTTACAACATTTGGTGCTCAACGTTTGGTGCTTCAAAAGCACTGATTCTGAATGTCTACCCAGATGATTCAATCCATCGACACAATTCTTGCTATCCGCATCAAGAAGAGTTATACAAGCTTTGAATGGTTCTCCATCATTTATCAATCCCTCATTAAAGTAGAATGTGTTAGCATAGCCAGCTGCAGTTAATTCAAAATTATTACAAAGACTTTCTCCACCTAGTCCACTGATGGTTATCCTGCAAGGATGTGATCCATCACCTGAGCCTATGACATCTACAATTCTTAGACCATTTCCTCCAGACGGATCACCTGTCTCACATATTCCAGGAAAAATTTAACTCACATGTTGATGGTGCTGCTGATGGTGACGACTTTCTAATTCTTTGATATACGCCAAGGCCGCGTGGAAATAGACGAAAATTTTAAATCGTAAGTAGGATCTATTTCTTAATTACGTCCAAAGAGTATTATATTATAAACTCAGGTCTTACACTAACCTTAACAGCGATAGCAGCAACCGTTATGATAGCAATAATTGTTGTAGTGGCTATTAGCTCTGATTGCACAGTCAGTTGTGTATCTGCAACCTCAGCTTCTCAAAAAGAATCTAATATTACATTTACAGGCATTTTCACTCAGTTGAGTAACAGTAGTGGAATGGGAAAGCGTTTAATTGAACACGCATTAGATGAAATAAAAGTTAAACATCCTCACATGAATATTCAACTAAAATATACAGAGTATCCATCCAATCAAACCCGTACGCAGATCTTAAATAGAATTATGAACCAAACAGCAGTTGATTTAGTTTCTATAGACCAGATTTGGCTTGGAGAATTTGCTCAGAAAGGTCTTCTAACAGATCTTTCAAACTATACCCAAAGTTGGGGAAGAGAAAAGGATTGGTATGAAGAGAATTGGGCTGGCGGCAACTATAAAGGAAGAGTATATGGCATATGGACTTGGACTGACATAAGAGGAATATGGTATTGGAAAGATCTGTTAGATAAGGCAGGTGTTAATCCCCACTCTTTAAAGACCTGGGATGGATATCTCGGATCCGCAAAGAGACTCAACTCAGTATTAAGACCTCAGGGAATTGAAGGTGTGCATCTTACTGGAGCAAGCCATTCGCCTGATTTATGGTATCCTTATCTTTGGATGCTAGGAGGAGATATTTTGGAACAGAGAAGTGGACATCCAAAGAATGGTGTTTATTGGTTTCCAGCATATAATAGCAGCAAGGGTATCAAAGCATTAGAATTTCTTAAACGACAGGTCAATTCTGGAATAAAGCCACAGAAAAATCATTTCTGGGGTCAAGAGTTTGCTGATAGGAAATATGCTGTGATGCTAGAAGGATCATGGATGCCTGTAGAGTTTCCAAAAAACCAATTAGTAAACATAAAACAGAGAGTGGGCTTTATCCCTATGTTTCCAGTGCCTACTTTGGCCAATAAGACTTCTACGTTAATGGGAGGATGGGAATTAAGCATTCCCAAGACATCCACGCATAAAGATTTAGCATGGGAGCTAATTACAACAATGTTAAAACCAGATATTCTTGCGCCTTGGTTGTCACAAAATGGTTTTCTCCCAACCCAGATACCTATTGGCCAAGGCCATACATTAAATTTAACTGAGTCATCTTCCTTTCCATATTATAATGAAATGATCTCTTTGATTCCATTTGGTGGAAGCAGACCTAGCATACCAGAATATCCTATAATAGCTGAGCATATTAGACAAGCCATAGATGACGTCTACTATGGCATAAAGGAGCCCAAGCGAGCATTAGATGATGCAGCTACCAGATCAGCTAAAGTTCTAGGGTGGTAGAGGTTGCATGAAAAAGATTCTCTTGAATTTATTACCTAATCGTGTAAAAGAATTAGGGATTTTTTCTATAATCTTGATAATAGCCATAACATAGGTTGCAGGATTCTTCCACGTGACGAAGTTCCCTGCTGATAGTGTTCATCTTGTAGTGACATGATAGCAAGATCGGGTTGAGTGAATGCTCTCATAGATGATTTAAATTCTAAAGTCTCAGATTCTCCTTTTTTGATCAATTCTTCAAGCATATCTTCATTCTTTGTGCTCATTAGTTCAATCGATTCCTTCGTAATTTTGATGCTGTTCAATTATGAGAAATGATGTATTACATGGTATAAGATGACCAAAAAACGTATATTCAACACTGACAGGCCTTTGGAAAATTAATCGCTTTACTAGTCATCCTCTTCCATCTCCTTCAATCTTGCTGAAAGTATCTTTGCATTAATTTCTTCTAGTTAGGACTTAATACTCATAGTTCAGTCAGTATCTCTTATACTGCTAGATTCGCCCCAACTAGTCAGCTATATCCTTAACAATATCCGGGTTAATTTTATGACCTTCAGTATGTTAGTGAGTTCGCTAGTTCTACTTCTGGTCACGAGAAACGAGTACCAGTATGTATACAAAGACAATATTAGTAAGTCATATGCCTAACGCTACAAACAGATGATGCAGGTATCAATTTTTAGATTTCTCAATCAAAATTTCTTATTTATATGGAATGAGTATATCATTACTAGAGATGAATCCGTTAAATAACGATAATGATTACAATAACAATAATCATAGCAGCCCTGGGCAAGAAAATGCAATTCAGGGCGTCAATAAAGATGACGATCGCGTTAACATATCTATTAGCAGTAAAGCGTATAATATTTTATTAGAACACACCCAACAACTAAACAGAGAAAACGCAGAAACCCAGAGACCGTTCACTATTGAGGAAGTATTAGATGAAGAAATTATTTTACTGTTTGGCGATGAGTACAATAAACGAGTTTAATCTAAAAGATGAACCAAAGCTTATTTTATAATAGCATTTTGGAATAAAGGATTGTCCTATAGTCTATCTGTAGTGTTGCTTCCACCAACGATAAATAACGCCAAAACCACTAATGGAAGAGAAATGTATATGAATGAGTACCATGTTAAACGACAGCTTAAGTAACGAGGCATTTTCATTGCCCAGAGATCGAAGTGAGCCTTGTATATCAGTTACTAACCTTAAAAAGCAATATGGCAAGGATAGTGCTTATACCCTAAATGGCGTTTCATTTAATGTAAGATACGGAACAGTCTTTGGATTTCTTGGTCCAAATGGTGCTGGGAAGACTACAACACTAAAAATCCTTACTACTCTTCTTAGTCCTTCCTCTGGAAGTGCACAAATATTTGGTAAAGATCTTGTTAAGAAACAGTCAGAGATCAAGCGAAGAATAGGAGTTGTATCCCAAGATCCTAGTTTTGAAGCAAACTTGACAGTAGAAAAAGCCCTAAATCTTTATGGACTATTGTGGGGATTACGTGATAGCAGGGCCAGAAAAGATAAAGTAAAAGAGATACTAAAAACATTTGATCTTGAATCCATTAAAAATTCCAAGAATGACGAACTCTCTATAGGCCAAAGAAGAAGGGTACAGCTTGCAAGGGAATTTATGCATGATATGGATCTGCTATTTCTTGACGAACCCACTGTGGGTTTGGATCCTTCTGCAAGGCGTATGCTCTTAGATTACATAAAGAAACACGTAATGTCTGGTCTAACGGTTTTCTTCACTACTCATATAATGGAGGAGGCAGAATATCTGTGTGATGAAATAGCTATAATAGATAAAGGGAGGATAATTGCCTTCGACACACCAACCGGGTTAAGACAGAAGTATGTAGGAGTACACAAAACTATTGAAATTACCTTCAAAGATATACTGAATCAGTCTTTTATCGATCTACTAAAACGTACAGTTCTAAGGTGTAGAAAAAAGGATGGTGGGAATATGGATGGATATGATCATAATCGTAATGACAATACTTCCGATATCGAAGTAAAAGGAACAAATACAGTTGTCATTACAGTTAATGATGCAGAGCATGTCATCTCTAAGATACTACAGCTTGTTTACAAAAATGATATGCAGATAGAAAGTATTTCGATAAATCCGCCATCACTAGAAGAAGTTTTCTTGTCAATAGTCAATAATAAAGACGATGACAATTCATGGGATAGAGAACTAAAATGAAGCAAGTAATTGACTATATTTTCATATCCGGCGTATTATTACTAACATATAGAAACCTAGTCGCTGCGATCGACAAGATGTTCTTGATATGGCAGATAGCTTTTCCTGTTGTTTATATATTTGTAGCAGGATATGCGTATTCTGCCTTGATAAAGGATCAAGGTATCAATGTGGGCGCTCTATCTATTACATATGTTTCATTTTTAACTGCTGGTATGATAGGATTTAACGTGATGAATGGCAGTCAAATAGCTGGGACCATTTTTTGGAATGACAAGAGAAATGGTATGTTTCAACAGTTACTAGTCATGCCGTTTCATAAGGTTCAGTATGTTATTGCCAATCTTATAACGCTCATTATAATCGGATTGGCCAGCGCTGCAGTTATTATGATAATCGGTCTACCTACAATATTTCAAGACGTAAACGTTACATTGTGGAGCGTACCTTATACTATACTCGCATTAGTAGTAGGATCTGTATTCTTTGGTTCTTTTACAATAATTCTATCAACTAAGATGAAAAGTAGTGAAGGATACAACGTAATTAGTAATGGTCTTTTCCTATTTTTCGCTTTTGTTAGCTCTGCGTTTTATCCTGCAAAAGGTTTGCCAGAACCATTATCAATCGCTTTCTATGTTAATCCATTGACATATATAGTAGATATTACTAGAGCTGGAATATTTTCACAAATAGACGTATTTACTAATATTGAATTAGTGATATTAAGTTTGCTCGCGGCTATGGTATTTTTAATCGCTACAAGAGCGATGATAAGGATGCAGGTCTAGTTTAGAAAGAGACTAGACTATATTATCGAAATAAAAATACAATTTAAAAGTCAAATTCTAGAAAAGAAATGAAAATGATATATCCCTTTCTAATATAAACCAGTGACTAGGAGCGTGCTAAATTAGTGCTAACTTCATGTCAGGGCACAATCATATGAATAAGGAAAGTTGGCACTAGTACATTCGTGTTGTGCACCATTTATATAGTTTCTATTCGCCAGTACCATGTGAAGAATTGATATCAGCTAAATTTAGCTTAGAATTAGATTTAGGTGAAAGTTACATCTCGGGCACTGCGATTGAAAATAATGACAACGAGATTACTAGGAATGAAGTCTACAATATCAACATTCAGCAAGGAAATGAGTCTTCCTTAATCGCTCCAGATGGGATTGAGATTAATTTGGAGAGGGAAGAATTATCAATTTCATTCGGTAATGCAAATAATCAAGATATCAAAGAAATTCTTATTAAAACAAATAAAATAGAAAAGAAACAACAGGATATGATTGAATTATATGTAAAAGATGATAATGATATACTGCAGCTAGCAAACAATCTCCCTGCCTATATGACCATCTTAAATTAGAATTAGGATTGAGACCGTGATGACAGAACAAGATAATGCTACAGTCAATCTACGGGAAGGAAAACAAGAGAAGTTTAAGACGACGATTATTGATGCTAAAAATGATGACAGCACGCTAAGGGTTTTGGTTACAGGCGCTAGTGGATTCATTGGAAGTCGTTTAGTATCAAGACTGACGTCATCATCAATAATATCATCAATATCTAATCCTCATTTTTTGTCTGCCCATCAACATAACGATGGAGGAAATAATAAGCCTACTGCTAAACGAAGAAGACAAATAATTTGCATGACAAGAGATCCCAAATTATTAGAAGATAAGATTGATAATATTAAAGAAAAAGTAGAGATTGTTGAAGCAGATGTAATGATTTATCAGCAGCTGGTGGAAGCATTGTATGGAATTGATGTTGCTTTTTATCTAATACATTCGATGGAAGGATCTTCCTCAAAAGAATGGAAGAAATTTGCACAAAAAGATAGAAAAGCAGCAGAGAATTTTGCAAGAGCTGCTACAGAATGTGGAGTTAAAAGAATCATATACTTGGGTGGATTGGTACATGATCAGGATACACGATATCAAGATCTTTCTGAACATATGAGAAGTAGAATCGAGGTTGGCAAAATTCTAAAAATATCATCATCTTCAAAAGTTACAATCCTTCGTGCTGCTGTTATCTTAGGACATGGAGGAGGCTCATTTCAAATGCTCAAATATCTTGTAGAGAGACTACCTATAATGGTATGTCCAAAATGGGTGTTGACGAAATCACAACCAATAGCAGTAGACGATGTGGTTACATATTTAGTCAAAGCCATGGAATCAAAAGATACAGAAAATAAGACACTTGATATCGGAGGTCCAGACATTTTAACCTACGTAAACATGATGAAACGCTATGCTAAAATAATAAATAATAGACCATTGAAAATACTAATAATTCCATTTCTTACGCCAAGGCTGTCATCCTATTGGGTAGACCTTGTTACGCCTGTGAAAGCCTCGCTTGCTAGACCTCTTATTGATAGTCTAAAATACGAAGCGATAGTAAAAGATGATTCAATAAAGAAAATAATTCCCATTAAACTTAAGACCTTTGAAGAAGCAATTTTAGCAGCTAAACAAGAAGAAGAAGAAGAAGAAGAAGAAGAGGAAGAACGAATAGCAGAACAACCGAAAATTACGAAAACAGAGCAAATCGAAAGAAAAGAAAGAACCTCCCATTGGCTAAATAACAAAATATTGATAGCATCGTTGTTTCTTATGGCTGCTGTCGGCTCAACCTATTATATCTTCAATACAAGACCTGAAATATTTGGATTTCAGTTGCTTGCCCTAGCTACCTTATGGTATTTAGCTATTGTGATTGCATTATATTTTGTATCTAAGGGAGCAAGGCTTGGAGCTATGATATCGGGTGTTGTAGGATGGGTTAGTCTTGCCTTTTGGATAATTGACAGTCTTTATACTTTCATGGGGCAATCTGTAATTTCCACGACCACAAATCCTAATTACCTAATGACTTTACGTAACATTGTTGGACCCATAATAGCGGCTATGGTTGTAGCAGCCTCTCATAATGTCTTTCATAAAATAAGGATACATAGCTTGTAGATATATGGGAATTACGCCGGAAATTAATAATGAGAATATTTGAAAAGATAAAGCAAAGAAGATCTCTCTTGTGAGGTATTATTAATAGTTGGTATATATAAGAAATAAGAAAGTAAAAGGGATACAATATGCTTATCTTGTTCAAAGTAAATGGGACCAGGAGAGCAATACTTCAAGACAAATAATAATAAAATACCTTGGGAGAACATCAGAAATAACGTTAGATTATATACCTCCAGAATATAGGGATGTTCCAAAGATTATTGCATTTATTTCTGCATATGGGCCATCACAAAAGGAAAGAGAAAGACTAATAGGCATACTTCAGAAGGAAATGTTCAATTTGTTGAAAGAATACAGTATAGATCGTTTGGTTAGTATGTACAACCAATATTCAAATTTGTTTAGTCTATCTTACTTTTATGATAAATTGCTAAAACCTATTTTGTATAGCATTGGAGATCTATGGGAAAAAGGAGAATTAGATGTGGCAACGGAACATGCTTGCTCAAATGCTGCAAGTAGTATGATAAAAGTAATAAATGAGAAATTATTGCACAAAAATAATAAGATGATAGTCGCTCGCCCCTCCTCGACATCAGCTTCACTTTCAGCTAAATATAAAATCATTGTATGTACTCCTGAAGGAGAACTGCACAATTTGGCATGTAGTATCATGGAATCACTTTTAATTAGCAAAGGATATTCTGTTTATAATATATCACCATCGGTACCTGCTTCTTCAATAATTAGTTACATTGACGGTATTGAGCCAGATATGATATTTGTATCAGTTACTCTTAAAGATAACATTAAAACTGTAGAAAGATTAATAGATCAAATTCATTCTAGATTTGATGGCAGTAGATTACCTGTGGTTTTGGGTGGAGCAGCGCTTTCCGATTTATCGATAATTCAATCAAGCGGCTATGCCAAAGAGCATGATATATTTCTGATGCAAAACGCTTCATTTGCAGAAATAGTTAACTTAATTGAACATTCCGTAAACACCGGAAGAAGACTACACACTAGATGATAAATTAACTCACCTATCTATATCAACGTCTTACTGAGAGCAAGGGACTACGACTAGAAGAACCGATGGCTTAGGTAATGCTAACAAGGGGTAACATAGGATCATAAGAAATAGCAAGCAAATTAGTATCTGATAAATCGTAATAAAGCAAAGACAATTAATTTGTTATGAGAATAAGTACAGATAACGCTAGGACATATGGCCCTTTACTGAAACTTTCGACTCATGATAAACTAACCATAACTTGATATGTAGAACGGAAATAGACGAAAATTTTAAATCGTAAGTAGGATCTATTACTTAATTACGTCCAAAGAGTATATTACTATAAACTCAGGTCTTACACTAACGTACTTGTACGATAATGCCTTAAAGTATTGACCATGTCGGAGTTGAAGTATGGTGAATTTCTACAGATGTATATAAGACAGCCTCATCTGAAGTAACGTTAACACTAATGTATAGTATAGTATAGTATAGTATAGATGGATACCTTGATGCAGAACTAACCAGAGTGAGAAATAGATGCCTTTTTTCTCACTATAAGTCAAAATAATTAAGAACAGTAGAAATAAGCGAAGATTGATGACCTTGGCGAGATGGGATGTATTTTCACCTAAAGAGCAGATGAAATCCTTAAGCGATTTTAGACAAATTAAAAATTAATTGTCTGCTCCTATATGGGCTATAGCAACGAGAGTTTCTATTTTTTACCTCCTGATAGCATATTACGAAGTCCCTTAAGACCGCCGCT
>Ga0193700_1000001_pt1 | contig 139038 bp, 137 predicted proteins | sample U3s1metaG_FD_143057 | JGI IMG/M metagenome (GOLD analysis project Ga0193700, IMG submission 143057) | Soil microbial communities from a riparian zone of the East river system, Colorado, United States - U3s1 | ecosystem: Environmental > Terrestrial > Soil > Riparian zone | place: USA: East... | reverse complement strand
TTAACAAAAATTATTATTGATATCTATAGAATTTTCATGTATGATGCCCAGGATACTGGATTGATTATCTAATTCTACAGTCAATGGACCAATGTCATAATGGATTAAAAAATGTATATTAGAGAATGTTTTTAGTTTGAATTTCAATCTTACGGATGTAAAACCACATAATCAGCATTCCTAAAATGGAAGGTTATCGGGATGGTTAGATCATTTGAGAAAATGAAAAAGACAATATCGATAGTACATACTTTGCTATGTGTAACAAAAATTCGGACAGTAAAACAATAAAAATGAGATTCTAAATGTCTATGACAACGTAATCTTCCCTATCATAGTAGGATGCAATGTACAGAAATATTGTACTAGTCCTGCCTTGGCAAATACGTGTTTGAACTTGACTGAGCTATCCAGAATCGAATTCATCTAAAGCTGAATTGCCAGATGGATTTCGTTCAGTTTACTATATGTGGAGCAAAAGAGTCCTCACATGTACTGTCCGTGTCGTATGGAATGAATATTAGTTGAATTACAGATACAATGATTATAATCTATCAAACATTTAGCCACCGTAGGAGGAGCACCTAAGCAACCTTAGTGCCTATCATTCATTACTGGGTTAGTCATGCGTTAAACTTGTACATGGATATATATTCATGTACGAACTGCTACAAATGACTGCATGGAACTGACCCGATTTTTCGAAAGCTACTCCTTGAAACTGCTATTCCTTCTCCTGATACTTCTTGAAGTAAGAGCAGAAAGACCTACTTAATAAGCCGCACGAAAAATTGACAATTATAATGATTAACCAGAATAAGAATAAAAAGGAAATGTAATCGACATACACACAGCTATCATCAAGATAGAGGAGAAGGTTAGCATTATGGCAGTTAATTTCTGTTACCATTAGTAATGTATTTCAAGGCGCTCACCATTGATAACAGTGAGTTATAGTGCCAATTGAGAGGATACAAGTCTTAGAGTATGAGTGCGCCCGGTGTGGTTACAAATGGATCAATCGGGTCAACGGACATGATGGACCAATCCCACAAAAATGCGCTAAATGTAAGCGATCGGGTTGGAATGGTGGAGAAAAGGATCTAATCACTCCTACAGAAATGGGCCTACGAAGGCGGATAAAATATTTTGAAACGCTATATGAAAATGCGCCTCTATACTGTGGTATCACAATAGACTGGCCTAATGGGCTATGTAAAAAATTCCTTGACATAGACCCACGACCGACCATAGAAGAGCTAAAGCAAGTATTATATCCACTAGGAGGGCTAGGGTTAACTTCGCAGAATCACTATACACATAGAGGTTTTGTTCCAGACCCAGATAGGCCAGGACAGTGGAAATACGACAAGGAAGAATATTCAAAAACCCTGAAGCGAGAGGCAAAAAAGCATATTGAACTTATGCTTCAAATAATGAAATCAAGAGGAATCAATGATTATGATCCTGCTGCTGTTATTATCCAGCAGCAGAAAAAGCGGGAAGAGGCGATAAACCAAACAAATAAATCGCATAAACAATTGCTAGAAGAAATCAAAAAACGCCAGGGTCACCAGATAGATACAAAATAAGGTATAAACAAATTAAGAAGTTAAGAAAGCTAAGAATACAATCTATCATCCATTGCTAGGTTAGTTTACGTTGTATAATTATACACATATATTTTCATGTACGTATATTTTCATGTACCATTTTTTCCAGGTAGTACTATCATGTTCCTAATCCAAGGCTCACCACATTTATGTTCGCAGGATTCCAACCCTTCTTGGGTAAAGAAAACGTCCCATTCAGTACCGACTATTCGTTTGTTTGAAAACCGTAAAGGCTTCCGTCTTCCCATAGCATTCAGAATACGAGTAAAAGCTCAGTAGACTCCTCAACTACATGACCAATCGCTATAATTTTGAAGTATCAGTGAGCTTATTATTATTATTATTATATATTAAAATATGGCGATCTTTACCTTTTTTCTCATGGCAAAAGTCGTTGTAGGAAAAACTTCTGATATTCCAGAAGGAAAGATGACCCACGTAACAGCTGGAGGACAAGAAGTTCTAATTGCTAATGTGGGAGGAAATTATTATGCGACAGGCAATATTTGTACACATGCAGGAGCTGAGCTTCATGAAGGCGAACTTAGTGGTGGGGAATTAATCTGTCCTTGGCATGGTTCAAAATGGGATGTCACGACAGGCGATCTTAGATGGTTTCCACAGAAGTTAAAGCCACTTGGCTCATTCAAAGTTATTATAGAAAACGAGACTGTATACGTGGAAGTCTAATGGTCTATGATTAATTGGCTCTAGTTCAATAGAAAGATTGTACTTTTACCACCTTAGCTCTGGTCATCTTCTTAGGTTGTTAATTCCAGACTAACGTAAGTACTAAATATATAGGGAAATAATTATTATACAATCATCCTAGTATTTTTTTCACCTTGGTTAAAGTACGTACTTGTTTCCGGAAGCAAATTATCTAAGTGTTATATTAAGGTAGGTGCATGGACTTTGATCGTCATTCCGCCCTGTTATTAGAAGCGGTCAGTTCGCCCATCAAAAATGCCATGCACCAATAAGAGTACTCTATAATTCCCAGATTAAACTCTTTTGATTATTATCCTTTCCTTGTCTGAATCGACCTCTATATCGAATCCAGAGCGTATGGTTAGCGATAATTTTGTTCCAAGCAAGTCAACAGCAGGAATATTTGAAATTGCGCACCCTGATGCAGTAGTTATGTCGGCCTTCTCCGTACATATTATTGCTGCAGGAGCTAATTGATTTGCTTTCAATGAGTATATAGTGTATGCTCCAACACTGCTTCCTACAGCATATGGGAGGACCAATACGATATCCTTAAGAATTTCTCCAAATAACTCATGATTTCGCTGATCAATAGTACCTTTTTTAGCATTTATCATAGTAAGAAAGTTAACTGGCTGGTGTGTAACAAGAGCTTTTCCTTTGCCGCTACCACCAACAATTTTACGACAATTAATCTGTAAGCTCATGTCTACTTTGTGTAGTGTTTTATAATTGTTCTTAAGTCTTTAATGGTTGTTCCTATTTTGTTTGAATGGTTCATATAATACGCACATTTGATGCTATTTGTAATGACGGAGTCAACATCATCCCTTGTAACAAGGGGAGTCAAACATGTACAGGAATCGCATATAAACTCGCCTCCTGCTTTTATAATCTTGTCTGTAATACCTATCTGGACAGCCTGATGATGAATTGCTCTGGGACAGAAAATCATGCAACGTTTTGTGAATTTCTTACCCTCCACAAGATCTGAAAGTAAATTTAGCTCATTCAATCCTAGCTGAGGGCTACCAAGGGTAATAATATCTCCTTCTTCTACTGTATTTAGTTCATCTTTGATTGTGTTCAGTTCTTGTTTGCCAAATGAAATTACCTCCTTTGTAGGATCTCCTATGGTGAACATTCCACAGGAGCCAGAAGTACCCAAAGACGCTGAAAGGGCTTTTGCCTTTATCATCTCAGGTTTTTTTTCAATACCATCAAATGCCACACAACTTTCTTTTACCGTCTTCCCACCAAAGTAACCCAGTAATCCGTAGTCCAGTTCTGTCATCAGTTTAAAATCCGGTTTAATGGTAGCTTTTGGATTTCTCAATTCAGCGACTCTTAAGTCAGAATACGGAGCTTTTCCTGTAACTGAACTCGCTAGAGCACTAAGTGCGCTTTCCTTATTCGTTAAGAGACCCAGGATTGAATTAGAAAAGATTGCAGCACTGCTTTCTGCGAAACTAACAGCACTTTTCTTCACAGGAATTTCAAAGATCTCGTAGGGAATACATGTAAATGAAGGAGTCGCTCCCATTGAATGATAAGATTTTATTATGCTCATTTGCTGCTTGACGAAGTAATCAGACATGTCTCCAGGTTTATTTCTATCAAATCCCATTGGATTAAGTGTAGTTTTGACTTTAACCTTGACTTCAGTACTGAATTTTTCGAGAAATTCAACACCGGCATCGCCCACAGTGTTGTAGTTCACGCCAGATAAATGTGCCCATTTTATAGGTATAAGTTTCGTTGCTTCGGTAGCATTACCTATTGCGAGCAAAATTCTATATGCAGATGCTAGGGCCTCTCCTGATTCGCCGCTAATGATCTTTTCTTCTTCTTTGGTCAATTGCATTTATACAAAACAACGTAACATTGCTATAAGAATTATTCATGTGTCAGTTCTGTATGTTATCACAGCTTTTAAGGACTGGGATTTTTTAATTTAGACATTTGATCCAAATAGAATGGGTAATAGAATATGAAGAGTTAGAAGTCACTGAAAATATTTAGTTCCATGATATTATTCAGATTTTTTTGCAATCAAGATAATCTGCCATTTATAGTGATGTCAGAAAAAGTAATTATAAATTAAACCATCCTTCTAAAGGATATGTTATACGAATGTTATGTGCCTAAAAGATCTACAATATGTTGGTGTGTCAGAAATGTATCCTCATACATCTCCAGTATCATTGTTGATGATATCACTTATCTTCATTAGATTACTTACGAATATTACCGCAACTGTACTGTACGGGTATCAAGTCTCAAATCAGCATAACAAATCAGCAGAATCATTGCTTTCGCTTTAATCTGGCCCGTCCAAAAGTGATCTTATTTGCTCTCACATATGGCTAACTATTTAGATTTTTTTCAAGAACAAGATAATTTGAATCAGCAAGGCAGATTATTAGGGTATGTTTTATTTGCAATCCAACTTTTCTCTTTATTCACAAATTTAAAAAAGCGTTAGTATCCTCCCATAGCTGGGATTCCGAAAAAAAGAATGATCTGAAGGATCAGAAAGGACAATTGACTACAAAAGTTAGGAAAGAGGTGATGTGGCTACGGAAAAGATAGAATATGAAGAAGAGGAAGATAAGCAATAATCGGAGAAAGACTAATTCTAACCCTGCTAATAGTAATCTCTTGACTTTGTCGAACACTCTCAAATATAGAAGCAATTTTACAGCTAATCATAATCGCATGTCCTCTAAATAGATTTTAGCTCATGATTCATTTTTGTTTTCACAACATGGAGTTTGCTAAGTTGTTATGATATACATTAAGACGGCTACTTTCGCATTGTTAAGGATTAGATTAAATAGCGTTAATTACTGAAAGTTATAGTATGGAATGTGCAGTTTACGACACTTATGTGAAAAAGAAAGACGGCAAGACTATGCATTTTGACGTAGTCGTGGAAGCAAGTACTCCACATGAAAAGGCAATAGAATACGGCAAACAATACCTCTTAAGTGTGGGTCAAAATGAACAGAAAATGACACAGGAAGAATGCCAATTCTGTCACATACAGGAAGCGCCGCCTGTAGTTGAAAAAGATATCGCTTCAAGAGGATATTTTATACAAAAAATGGAAGGATGTCCTCAGTAACCTTATCATTTTTTTGGTCTTTATTGATATTTATTTACTTTCTACCCCATTAGTAAGAAATATTGAGCTATCATTTAGCCTATCATGAGATATTGATATATAAGTGCAATAAATTTGAATATTACGAACTACAAGCAAATTGACTTCAATTGCACGGCTCAGCCTTATTTGGATATTAGCGGCTAATACAATATAGGCTAAAGTTACCATAAAATTTATCAGCATAAAAATACAGCACTAATTTCCTTAAGTTAAATATACTTAGTAATAACGATAGTTCTGTAGAAAACTTACGAAGATATCGGTAGCTGTATTGGTGGCCCTGGCGGCTGTTGGAGGAATTTTCGCATTTGTAGGGCTATCTTTTGTCTTTATTCCCTATGCTCATGCAGCCCTTTGCAATAACAATAATAATGTGCCCTGTGCTATACAACCATCAGAACACAGCACGACTCCGTTTAAATTGCCTTCTGCAAATAGTGGGGTTACAGATTCAAAAGTAGACCATGGTGAGAAAAAAGAACCAGTAGACAATAATCAAAAGGATAACGATAATCATAATGATAATCACAATTCGCGCAAGACTCATAACGCTAAGAACGATAACAATCCACAGAAGTCACCTCTACGTTTGCCATTTCCCTAAATTTTGTTAGCGTTATGATTATGTGATTTTGACCCGCTTGTAATCAACAATCACTGGCATTCGTATGAAATTGTATTGGATGTTTCAAGCATATGTACATTAGACTTGGAATAATATGAGGCACGATATCTTTGAACCGTATGAGGCTAAAATAAAGTAAATGGGGACTGGCTCTAGTCTTTATGGATGGATGTGGAAGAGAACTATTTTTTTTCAATAATTTCGCCGATTGTCTGATTCATTGCTGCTTCTGCGATATCACTTGCGTGCTCAGCAGTCCTCCTTATGTCTTGTAAAATTAACTTGGTCATAACATTTGTAGGATTACTACGAACAATTTTTTCTTCCTTATCTGTAGAAGGAATTGTATCCTCTTCAAACGACCGTATATTTTCTGCTTTATTTACCACATTGTCTGCTAGAAAATAATCTCTTCGTAAAAGTGCTTCCACAGAGTCATTTAGAACTGATAAAGACATCTGGCTCATTTTTTCTATTCTATTAAGCTCTTCTTTTGAAATCTTTTCTTTTATTTTGAAACATTTATCGGCAATTCCCGATGCATGGTCTGCTACTCGTTCTATACTCTTGACTGCTACGCGATAACTTAAGCAATCGGATGTTCTCATTAACCCTATTTCCCGAAGGATTCGCTCATTTTGTGAGGCGATTACTAAATTGCGCAAAATATAAAGACTGAACCTGTCCACTTCATCATCAGATTTCACCACAGCGTTTGCCAATTCATAATTCCTTTCAGCCAATGATATCATGGCATCCTTGTGCATTGCAGTTGCAATTAAAAACATTCTTCTAACTGCCGTATTGACTGAAAGTTCTGGAAAAGTGAGCAAAACTTGAATTGTAATTATATCTGATGCATCTGCAATTATTTCTGTTCCTACCAAGTTTCTTCGAACTACCTCCCTAACAGCTTGACGCTGAGCAGGGTTTATTCTTCCTGCTTTAGACTTCAAGTGCATAATATTGTAGCCTGCTAAATACATGGATACAACTTTGCGTTTCAGAGAACTCCCTTCTTCATCTTGCATTACAAGTGAGGTTACTTCATTCTCCGAGTTAGATGATGTAGCTCTCTTAATTTCTGGCAATATGGACAAGGAATTGTTTGCTTCACGAACAATACTGACCGGATCACCGGCCTTCAGATGCATTTCACTCATCCATCGCTTCGGCAAGGATAAAATGTAGGTAGACCTACCTGTAAACTGTATTTTACGTACTTCGCTATTTTCACGTAAGGGGGTTAACACTGACAAGCTTTAGACATACATACATAAACGCATTATGATAATTGATCACATAGAGCTATATGCTTACCAGCAATCTATATAGTCAGCTCTGGAACATGAGCTATTGGTCGTGATATAATATAAAGAATCTCCAATATAACATGCACGATCTGAAATGCCTTCTAAATATCTTAGTATAAGTAAAGCTGAAACATAGCAGCGCGGATAGGCAGATTTCTTTGCAGTGTATGTTTGGGAGAGGTAGTCTCGCTAAGTACCATCTGATAAGACTGAAAAAAAGGGAATTAATTTTTATCTTAGTATATCATTAAGCAAATAGCACACAAGGAGACTTGATAGATTCGTAAACAATGACCAAGAAACTCTTACTAGTAGATGATGACCAGGATGTCATTATCTCTTTCAGAAGGGGTCTCGAAGACAATGGGTACGAAGTAGATGCTTACACAGATCCTCTCTTAACATTATCAAATTTCAAAGCTGACTTATATGATCTTGCGATACTTGATGTGCGAATGCCACAAATGGATGGTTTTGAGTTATATGAGCGCATGAAAAAAATAGACAACAAAGTTAAAGTGTGTTTTATAACCGCGTTCGAAGTAAATTACGAGGCATTAAGAGAAGTATTCTCATCCTCAGAGACGGAATGTTTTATTCGAAAACCAATTGAAGTGATGGAATTGGTACAGCACGTAAAAGGCGAGCTAGTACAAGGTGACTGATAATATGTTAAAGGAGGCAAAATAGAAATAAAGCTACTATGTTTACATCTCATCAATGCTGCGTTGTTAAGGGTCGCTCTTCGATCTTTTCCAATTCAGGCTCAACATCCCAATCTTCCTGATGACAAACTTTATTTTTATACTTTGCTTGACTTTGTTTTCGTAACCTATGAAGTCTACATCGCGATAGATTCATAATTATTAATAAGGCTTTTGACCGGATTTACTACTGCAATTTATTAAAACACATTCTGAAAGCACGGAATTGCTTATCACTAAAGTTTTCGTATACATTAAAGCTGTAACCCGTCTAGATGGTCACCAAGCAGAATACTTTATCTAAAACGCCTTAATATATAGAGACATAAAGCAAAAGAGGATAAAAGTGAGAAAGAATTGAAGAGGATCCTAATCGTAGATGATGAAAAAGATGTTAATTTATCATCAAGATTAGTTTTAGAAAGCAATGGATTTCAAGTAGATTCATTCGATGATCCTCTACTAGCATTGGAGAATTTTAAACCCAATTCTTATGATCTAGTGATTCTTGATATAAAGATGCCCAAAATGAATGGCTTTTATTTGTATAGAGAATTTAGAAAATTAGACAATAAGGCTAACATATGTTTCCTAACTGCTGGTGAAATGTATTACGGAACGTATGAGGATATATTCCATGATTTAGATGAAAATAGCTTTATTCGTAAACCAATAGAAAATGATGATCTATTGGAACGTGTTGATAGGATTATGAGTTCACGAGAAGAAGCCATTTAATTTTTTCCAAAGATGAACACTAAATCGTGCACAGTATAGGACATATAGCTTCATATCTGAAGCCGCGAATTCAGTGTTACAGAACTAAAAAAACTCATACAGCCTTTTTTACTTCTAGTATTAACAATAAGTATCAGAATATCGATGTCAACAGATAGCAATGCTATTTTCAAGCCATTCCTTGCTTCAGGTATCATAGTATTAATATTTGGTGCTTTATGTATCTGGATGGCGCAAACCATTCCACAGAGAGAAGGAGAAGGTTTTTGGATAATAGGTTGGCGATTCCTATTTGGTGGAATTATATTAACCGCTGTAGCATTTGTAGCGAGACATTTTAAAAATATTTCCATGCAAGTTGAATACTTATGGAAAATGCGTAAAGGCAGTAAATATGATGATTTGTATAAACCATGAGGTGGGAAACAATGAAATTTTATTTCGATCTCAGTCCGGTAGCATCGATATTATTGATACAAAAGTGACAGGTCATTGAGCATTCTAGAAAGGGCAATTCCTCGCCTCGCTACCTTCCAGGTCAGTTATTTGTAAGATTCATTAATAACTTCCATTCATATCCTAATAATAATAGAAAGTCAACATAAGAAATCAAAATAGGACTTAACACAATCTGGAAAGTGTGAGACATGTTTAAGAACCTAGTCTATTTGAGTATTGGAGTTCTCGTTGCTTAGGTATCTGTTGAGGTAGCCTGGCATATTACAGCCTGCAATACCCAATGTAAAAAAATGAAACGTTGCTTATTCCAATACTTGCGCCTTGTACAGGAGTCAGTACACGTGTTGCAGGTTGAGTATCTGATGGCAAGTCTTGATTTCTCAATCAAGAGATATGAGATGTCAGTTTTTCATTGTGAAAAACCCGTAAGAATACTCCTTGAAGAAGGGTGTAGCATTCACCCGTCTATCACATCCTGTTCTGTTACAATGAACAGAACGAAGTCCATTATAATTCGGCTCATTAAAGCAGAAAAGGGACAAAAGAAGGGTACTTTATAACTGCATTTGGCCTAGAGGCTGATAAATTATCTGATTTTCCTGAAGGCGCAGCAAAGACCTAATGAATAAAATGTGGAGCTTGTGGTTATCATACTCAAAAAAAACGCAGAAATCCATTGTACTAGAGTATCTACCTATGAAGTTCATCTGTTAATTCAGGACAGAATTCTTCCGAATACAAAAGACCATCCAAAGCCAGTAGCTTTAAGACCTAAAAGTCTGAGCTCATTTAGGTTTTCTTATCACTTTGAGGAATGAGCTCACTAGCTCTAGCCATTGTTACTTCACTAATCCATTCACATTGGATACCTACTTTTTCGTGATGCTTTTCAACGGCTACTCTGTCTGGAGCCTCAAGGAGGCAGAAGCATACACTCGCCTCTTTATTATAAAATAAATTCACATGGTCAACGCCAAACTCATCCCTGGGCGACTCACATAGTTCCTTTAGATGATCTTCTGTAAAGGGGACCTTATGAACATCAAGAAATACTGGCATATATGCGTGAAAGTATGAATAAGCTTATATAGTTTTCATGGAAGTCGGTTCTCTACATAACCAGAACATTTTGCTCTGTGGATTTATATCTCGAAACATTTTATAGATGTATGGAGTCATTTGACAGCTGCTACAGATTCAGATGTTAAACAAATTCAGATGGTAGTTGGCGAAGAGGCGACTGACTTAATACTACATATCATGTCTAGGATAACTAAAGAACTGGATTACTGTTTTGACCCAAGAGAACCATTTCTTCGAGCTGGCAATACACCGCTATGGAATGCAGTCATACAACTCAAAAAGAGGGGAGTAAGATTAAGGTTTATTATTGATGTCACTCAGGAAACCATCTCTAATTGTAAAGAAATAATTCGTTATGCTGAAGTTGGTCATATTGATTCAATTAAAGCTAATTTTGGAATTGCGGATGGAATGGAATATCTCAGTTACGTAACTGATGCCAATAAACAATTTGCAAAGCAGCTTCTGTATGTTAATGTGGATTCGTTCGTAGCTACACAGCAATATCTCTTTGACTATCTATGGAGTAAATCAGTTCCAGCCAAAGAAAAGATAAGAGAAATTGAGAAAGGAATGATAAGAGACTTCATAGAAACTATCCAAGAGCCTCAGCAAACACAGAAGCTAGCCCTTGATATTATAAATTCATCCATGGATGAAGTACTTATCTTATTCCCAACAGTTAATGCATTACGCCGTGCAGAAAATCAGGGTTTATTGGAATTACTTGGAAAAGCAATAGAACGAGGAGTAAATGTGAGAATATTGATACATGTAAATGATGATAAGACAGGGGAGATGACACAAAAAAAATTTAATGAAAAAAATTTCAAAATTAATATGCAATACATCACTAAGGATTTGCAAACTACAATGACAACAATGGTAGTTGACCAAGCAGCATGCTTATCAATAGAGGTTAATGATGAGACTAAGGAAAATTTTGAAGACACAACAGGATTAGCTACTTATTCCAACAGTGAATCAACAGTCTCTTCCTGTATTTCAATATTTGAAACTCTTTGGATACAGTCTGAATTAGATAAACAAAATAAGATTAAACAAGTATATTTTCAATTGTTTAAAGGCTTTAAACTTAAGGACGAGACTTATAGGCGCAGGTGGTTATCAGAACGTAGAACAAAACAGATGCAAGCTAAAGAATAGGTAAATGACGTTGAAGGTTGAGATTTCGTTTTCTTGTGGTTTTATGTAATTATGTAATTATGTCAGTTTAAGCAGCATCAAAATATCTAAAAACAAAACCACTAGCGAATGTTTAGCGTAGAAAAATCATTATCAGAACACCTTTTTTCGCTAGGCTAGTAACTCTTAAATGGGCTAACGAAGTGCATCATTCTTCGATAAGGCAGTATACTCATTGGAATTGTAATTCATTAACGACTGCTTCAATGCAATTATAGTTATTAATCTATATTCTAAGAACCTTGGTTTCGTTTTTTTATTATTTCTCCTTCTCAGAGCATGACAAAGCTTTTATGTGCAAACTTCTAGTATTGAATAATGCCGATTAGCTCTGATCTGCTAGATGATATTAATCTCAAGATTATAGATATACTGGGCAAGGATTCTTCAACACCCTTTGTGGAAGTGGCTAAGAGGATAGGAATATCTGATGCAACAGTGCATTTAAGGGTTAGACGGTTAATTTCAGAAGGTGTAATTGACAAGTTTACCGTATCTGTAGATAATAACCGTCTTGGATATGACCATCTTGCATTCATGGGAACAAATGTTGAACCTGGTTTGGCAGAAGAGATAGCTGCCACCCTGTCAAATCTTGATGAAGTTTTAGAACTTCATGAGATGCATGGCAGATTTGACCTTCTTTTAAAAATTCGAGCCAAGGATTATGATCAACTTAGGGATATCGTAGAAAACAAGATTCGCAAGTTGCCTCATATTCTGGAAACAGAATTGATGGTTGTTTTAAAAACCAGAAAGGAAGACCAGATGGTTTCCTTGAAAAATGACATTTTAGATAAGGATAAATCAACACTCCTATTGAGTTCAATTTAATAATCATGGACTTCTGAGTCGGCAGTTCTGCAATTCTTATCAATAGAATCATAATCCTCAGCTAATTATTAGATATTAACATCTCCTGCACTATTCTTCAATAGATTTATAGAATAAGGTCAAGGATGGATTTTCAAAATGGTGTGGCGAGTAGTGTTTGTTTGTATTTTGACCATGTGGAATTATCTCAATATTATCGCTCTGATAACAACAAATGATTTACATTTTAACATTTCACCTGAAGGGAACTAACTCTCATATGCTACCCATACCTTCGAGAATTCGAAAACGCGTGTCAAAGCATAAATAACAAGAAGTTTAATGAGATATCAATAACTAAGATTCTAATATTGACTACTACAATCTGGGAGTTAGTAATCGATAAATAACTAATAAGGTAACAAATTCTTGGAGTCAAGATGAATGAATAAGATTAGTGGAACATTAATAACAGTCATACTGTCAACAATAGCAATAAGCGCCAATATTACCTTTTTAAGTCCATTAATGTCAGTTCATGCAGAAAATACTACAACTTTAGGAGGCAACAGTACCAATGAGACTAAAGTTAATGGTGGTGCAAAAGTTGACCAACTTGCTAATCAATACATAATTACAATAAAAAATAGTTCAAATGCCAACGGAGACCTTCAATCAATAGTTGATGACGTCAAAAAGAGAGGGGCAGAAGTAATTCAAATCTACCAATATTCAATTAAAGGATTTTCAATAAAAATACCCCAGCAACTAACAAACTCCATAGTTAATCATCTAAAAGCTGATCCTAGAGTTGCAAATGTGGAACAGGATCAGAAGATGACGATAACCCCATTAAAATGATAACTTTTTTGGGATGATTGATAAGAGAGAACACAATCATTAATTTTCAAATTTTGCTTCTGTAAACATAAATAGCAATATGCATAGAGTTTAATAACGGTGGATCGCAGGACGGATAGTGATTATCGAAGCACACGCTATCGCCACTATCGTAGAGCAGCCTGTCAAAACAAGCGTTAAAGGCGTAAGGAATGTCCACAGTTCATCTCGAGCCTTTGCTGACTGGAGTACGAGCATTAACACCCCCATGGATAAATCTATGGAGGAAAGAATAAAGAAAATCATCTAACGGCCTCAAGATTGTTATTTACAATATAATTAGGGTATTCTAAAAATTAATGTAAATTGTATCTTTAGAACTACAGGAAAATCTATAGATCAAATTCATGAACAAGTTTCAGAGGTTGAAAAAGAAATAGATATGGCATGTCCAAGTGCATTTGTGACAACACAGAGCAGGATAGACAAATCCTTTTACGTAGCATAAAATGAATTAGTGGGTATAAATATTGTCACAAGATTCTCCTATCGAAATTCGCAGAAAAAAAGAAGTTGATATTAAAGGCGGTACAGTACTCGATGGCTTTCCTAGTGCGGGGTTAGCAAACGCCATTGCGTCAAAATGCTTTATACATTCTCTAAAGACAGAGCTCGTAGAGGGCTTTAGATTCCCCTAGTTTTCCAGCTTTATCCGTAATTAACGACTCTGAACCAAATTTCCCGGCAAGAATATATGCTAATGAGAACCTAAAGCTTGCTATCTTTGTTTCAGAATTGAATTTTGATCAATCTATGTATAAGCCATTAGCAAAGATAATTTTGCGATGGACAATTGAGAATGAATGTAAACTCCTCATTTCTGCTTCAGGAACGCTTCTACAGCAGATTGAAGAAAAGGACAAGAAGATCTTGGATCCTCCTGTATATGCCGCTGGAAGCACAAAAAAGGCTTCAAAAAGACTTCAAGATGCCGGAATCCAACAGCTTTCCAATGGATCTATCCTTGGAATTCCGGCGTTATTATTGAATTAGGGGGCATGGATAAACCTGGACGTAATTGTCTTGCTCGTTAAAGTACTAAAGGATTCTCCGGATTTTCGAGCTGGAGCTGTGCTATCAGAGACAGTCAGTAAACTGGTGCCGGGTGCATCATGTGACGTTAGGTCTCTACTTAGAGAAGCAGAATCGATAGAGAAAGGATTACGAAAAATCAGAGCTGAACAAACACAACACGATGAACATCTATACAGTTGAAGATAGAGATCAAATATTCTTCAAAATTCTTGCTTTCTTTTTTCCTACAACTATATCATTACTGCAAAAACAAGTACTTTTACAAAACGATGTTAATAAATCAGAGTTCTGGGTTCTGGGTTCTGGGTTCTGGGTTCCAATGGCTTCTAAAGATGCATGACGTGTGTAGAAGATATAAAGAACAATAGCCCTAGGGACAAGAGATCTGAATATTTATGAAAGCAGTCCAGCTATCCGAGCTAGGCCCCTTTTTCTTCATATGATTTACCACATATTTGGCTCTGTGAATACCTATTTTCGTTACATAAAGCCTGAAATAATAGATCTGCATGTTACTTGAGTTCACCAAGGAGATACTAAGCGAACAAATGAAGATAAATGAGCAGTAGATGAGCCCAATTAGGACAAAACTATTTTACAAAAAGAAACAGAGTAACATCGTACAACGTATAATTAGCTCTATGTAATTTCTCACTAGTATTATAATTGGTACATATTAAAAAACTCGAAATCTATGGCTTTAAGTCGTTTGGTTTCAGGAATACTGTTCTATACTTTGAGAAGGGTCTTGTAGCTGTAACAGGACCCAATGGCTCTGGGAAGAGTAATATCTTAGACGCTATAATTTTTGCGATAGGTGAAAACAGTCCCAAGGCACTTCGAGTAGATAAATTTCAATCATTGTTTCATGACAGTCATCAAACATCCCATAGACTAATTCGCGTTAGTTTAACATTCGATAATGCAGACCGAGGGATTCCCGTAGATGGTGATTCTGTAACTCTTACAAGGGAAATGGAGGGAGAAAAGGGAGAAAGCCAATATTATCTAAACCATAAAAAAATAACTAGAGCTGCTCTGCTAGAGTTACTCGAGATTGTAATGGCTACTTCAAACAAACTCAATGTTGTTCAACAGGGCATGATAACAAGAATTTCTGAACTAAACTCTGAGGAACGAAGGAAAATCATTGAAGATATTGTTGGACTTTCATATTTTGATGAGAAAAAGGAAGAATCATTAAAACAGCTGGAGGAATCCGATCATCGCTTAGAGATAGCCCTTGCTAGAATCAATGAAATTCGAAAGCGAATTGACGAATTAGAAGCAGAAAGAAACGACCAGCTGAGATATGAACACCTAGAATCTGAGTTAAAGCGGCTAAAAGCGGTAATGCTTTCTAATAGCATAAAATCACTAAGAGATAAACTCGAATCACAGAACAAAGCTTTAGATTCAAATATCCTACGGGCTTCAGAATTATCCACCGAAATTGAAAGAAATCATTCAGAAACCGAAAAACTAGATGCTGAAAAAATAAAATTTATTCAAGATGTCGATGCTTCAAACAAGGTAAAAGCACAAAATGAAAATAGGATAACGAGTGCTGTATACGAAGCAGAGAGAAAGAAAGCAATGTTAAAAGAATCAGAGCACCGCCTTGTCAACATCGAAAAACGAATACTATCCATAAATGCAGAAAAACAAAATATCAAAGAAAGATCAGAGGTTTTGAACTTACAGATAATTGAAAAGAGAAGTGCGATGCTTGATACGTCCAAAGCGATTTCTGATTTACATGCCCAGGTAGAAGCAATTAATTTTCATATAGATGGACTAACAGCTAGAACTTCAAAGTATGCTAGTTTAAGGAGAAAACTAGAAGAACGATATAAACGACTCTTCACAATCAAGAATGATCTGGAGGTTTCGATTGCAAGGCTCGAAGAAAAAATTAAAATAAACAACGAGAAAATTTATTTAAACGACTCTAAGATCTCTTTGTCGAAATCAGAAATTGAGAAGAGCACAGAGTTATCGGTACAACTTAGTCAAATAATAGAACTAGAAGAGGTTAAATTATATCATTCATCGAATCTGATAAGAAGCTTGAGAGAAAAACAAATTATTTTTGAAAAGGAGCTTGCGAGCTCGTCTAACGTTTTATCTAGGGTTAGTGATTCAACTTCTAGATATGAAGCAAGAGCTAGTCTTGCAAAGGATGCATTGGATGACGACATTGCTATTGCAGAATTGATGAAAGCTTCGGATAAATTTGGAATCCAAGGACTCGTTCATAATGTAATAAGATGGGACAAATTCTATGAAAAAGCAGTACTTGCAGCGGCATCAGATTGGATGAAGGCTTTCATAGTGAAAAATGTAAAATCAATGATTTCAATTGCTGAATATGCGAAAATAAAGAAATTACCACGTCTCAAAATTATTCCCCTAGATCTACTTAGCGCTATTAAGAAATCAGCTACGCAAGATTATAGTGATCATGATTATGATTTTGAAGTAAATATATTGGGCAAGCTCTCCAGTTTTGTAGATTCTGACTATCCTCTGCTAGCCGATTTTCTATTTGGAAGCACTTTTCTGGTTAGGAATGCGACCTCAGCATATTTTTTAGCTAAAGATGGTTATAGGGCTGTTTCACTTTCTGGTGAACTCTTTGAACCTGCAGCAATCTCCATGTCGTTAAATTTTGGCTCTAAAATTTCTGACCTGACAAAATTAATCCTTCTTAGCGATTCTATTAATAGTTTGAGATATTCACTTAAAAAGCTAACAACTTTAATGGAAAAGAAAAACGCAGAGTTAGGAGAAATTGCATTGAAGATAGAGCAGTCAGAATCTAGCATTATGCAAATAAAAGAAAAAATTAGCAATGCAGCGACTCACACTTCTATTGTAAAACGCTCAATTGAGAGTGCGCAGAAGGCCACTCACGAATTCTATTTGAATACCAGTATACTCAAATCAGACCATGACTTTTCAGAATCTGAGCTACAGAAATATCAGCGACGTTTATCATTAGTAGCATTCACAATAAGCCGAATCACTGAACGGGTCGCAGGTGTGGATGATACCGCGGTCAGAGATGGCTTAGTTGAGAGAACCAGGGAAAAGAATCGAATCTTAAAATCCATAGAAGAAAAGGAAATTGAATTGCGTCAGATTATGACTACCTCAGAATCTTTTAAAAACCAATATGAACTTTTTCTAGAACGCAAGAGGCTTGTCGATGACGAGGAGGAGCAATTAATAGCTGAACAACAAGAAAGGACTAACCAAGCAAAAGAGCTTCAACCCGACTTAGGTTTACTAGAAGAGGAGCTCCGAAAACTGAGAGATGACGAAGAGCGAATCATAAATTCTTCAGGTACCTCTTATAGCGTATTACAAGTATACGAGCAGAAAATAAAACTACTCATTGAGAGTGAAAGGAGAGTCTCTAAAGATTATAATAGTCTGGAAAGGGATATTGCAGTACTTAAGAAGGAAATCATAAATCTAACTTCTCATGAATCAGTTCTTATCAATGATTTATCTTGGCTAGGGTACAAGAATCTAATAGAAACATTTGATGCCGATCCAATCTTCAAAGGATTAACTGAGGACTATGAAACTATAAAGACTCGAATTAACTTACGTGCTCACGATAGCTATAGCCAAGTAATTGAGGGATATCGTGGAATGTCGGATAGGAGAAATCAACTGGAAATTGAACGCAACTCGATTGTAGATTTCATAGAGGAGATTGTCAAAGAAAAGAAACATGTTTTTATGGAGGCCTTTCAAAAAGTTGACACCAACATAAGAAGAACCTTTTCGGAAATAACAGGCGGAACAGCTTGGTTAGAATTAGAAAACATAGAAGATGAGTTTTCCGGCGGTATGACGCTGATGGTTCAGTTTCCTGATAAACAAGGACGCGAATCTACCGCCTTGTCGGGCGGAGAAAAGACTATGGCTGCCACAGTATTCTTATTGGCGCTCCAATCACTCAAACCATCTCCATTCTATTTGATGGATGAAATTGATGCACATCTTGATACCCAAAATACCGAAAGGTTATCTAAAATAGTACTCAGTAGATCGAAGGACAACCAAATAATTATAGTTACATTGAAAGATTCCACAGTATCTAAGGCAGACCTTATCTTTGGAATATATCCTAAGGAGGGAGCATCACATATTGTAAAGTATAGACATTCAAAACAAGTTCCTGTTGCTGAAATCAAATCCAATACAACACCAGACTAACGTTAATACTACCTCAAAAAGAAAGAGACGCCTTTCCAATGTCTTCTCTATCGAATATACTAGTTCTTTTAACTCAAAACACACAAACGCTTGCAAAAGAAAGCCGTAATTATATCATATCATGAAATATCGCAAAACTGGCATATCAATAGCTCCGACATCTTGGTCATAATGAAAAAGCGGCGTGAGTTTAATTAGTGGGGTGTTATAATTTTTATATATTGGTGCTTATTACGAATAATCTCTCAGATCCCGACATAGGGTTATAAAGTATCAGTGCATTATCGGGGATAAAGAAAACACGATACATAGTGTTGCACTTCTTGTTCAATTAACCTCGGATCATTTTTGCAGATTTCCATTGAGTACGGGCATCTATGATAAAATCTACACCCAATATCTGCTCTAACTTGTCCTTGCTTAATATTGATCCTCTTCATCATTTTCAAATTATTTGCATCAGGCTCAGAAATTGAGTCAATTAATGCTTGAGTATAAGGATGGAGTGGATTCGATAGAACTTGATTAATTGGACCTAATTCCACGATTTTACCAGCATACATTATGGCAATAGTATCACCTATGTACCTAGAGGTAGAAAGATCATGTGTAATATAGAGGTAAGATATCCGAAATTTGTCCCTCAGGCTATTCATCAACTCAAGCATCTCTGCTCTAACAGAAACATCCAACATTGAAACAGGCTCATCAGCTACGATTAATTTAGGCTTGAGAACCAGCGCTCTAGCCAAGGCTACTCTCTGTCGTTGACCTCCAGATAGCATGTAGGGAAATTTTTGAGCAATAACTGCGGCCGGTTGTAGTCGTACATCCTCAAGAGCTCTTAGAGCCTTTTGTTTTCGTTCTTCTTTTGAGCTTTGTTTATCATGAATAGTCAACGGTTCCATGACTATATCCATTATCTTCATACGTGGATTAAGAGATGCATATGGATCCTGATGGACCATTTGGACATTTATGCGGAACTTTCTCAACTCGCTACCTCTATACCTTGTTATGTCTTCTCCTTCAAACAGTATAGAACCAGAGTCCACATCAATTGCACGTAAAATCAACCTTGCGATTGTAGTTTTGCCTGATCCAGATTCGCCAGCGAGCACAAAGACCTTCCCTAGTCCGATCTTGAAGCTCACATCGTCTACCGCCTTTAAATAATGCTGTTTGGTAAGGCCAAAAATTTCCCTAAGACTCATCTTGATAGGATAAAACTTGCAGGCGTTCTGAATCTCTACGATTTCAACCACCCCGTAATCAATTCTATTCTAAAACCAATGATAATTTAAACGATTTTCTCTAAATATCATGCTCAAAATATATTCTTCTGTTATCTAGACTTCTAGTAGAGGAAAATGCATAGCCAGTTAGACAAACCATTAAGCTAGCCTAAATGAGAGATGAACATTTAACAAGATATCATTGAAATATCTACGTCTTGATATCTATCCTAGTTTTTTAAATCAGAGAACTAGTTGCATTATTCTTTCTAAGTTATCTCTAGTCTGACCCCGTTTATAGATCCTGAGCATTTGAATAATTTCTTCTCTTTTGGGAAGGTGGAGTGCCCAGTTTACTCGCTTTGAAACTACTCCGCTTAGAAATAGTGACTGAGCAGCAGCTGTCACATTAGAGGTCTTTCTTTGAGTACTTGAGCTCTCAAAATCAATGATAATTGGAGTACCAGATTTGGAAATTATTACGTGATGGTCCAAACAACTTAGTTGACCATGGTCTATATGTGCTCTATCTAAATTGTAGCATTGTTCTAGCGTTCGACTGACTACGTTTCTAACATTGTGCCGTGTGATGCCGGGCTGTCTAACCCAATCGATTATACTCCAACCATCAATAAAGTCCATTGCAATCAAGTTATCTGAGTGATCTATTAAAATGGGTCCGACCTTTGCCGAATTCGCTATCCGGTGGAAGGCTACCTCCCTTTTCATTGTTATTCTATTCGCATCAGTTCTTCTTATTTTGAGTGCACAAATTTTATTATTGACTTCGGCTTTGACCACAAGACTTACACACCCCTTACCCGCAATAGATATTTTCCCAATTTTCGTTGTTCCTGTAGATAAGATAGCGTTAACCCCAAGTGAATGAATCTCGTGCAACCTAGAAATGTATTCTAAATCACTTACCTGAGGGTAACAAAGAATTTTAGCAAGATCTAGTGAATCTATACCGATTTTACTGGAAAATGAGGGGTTCTGTTGCGAGAAGTTCATTTGCTGCGTCCTTTACTATTCCCTTTAATTTCAGTTCAGTACCTGTATATATATGACCATGCAGCAGAATGTCTTGCCTAAGTCCCTTAGTAACTCCGCTTCTTTCAAGTCGTTCAGTCAGTAACACCATAGTATAATCTTTTGCACTTATTATTTTTCTTTGTACTAAAGTTGTGATTCTCATATCTTTGGCGATCCAGATTGGAAGATTATTTTTACTGTTCTTTGTAATAAAACTTGCAGAATCAGTTTTCCTAAAAACTGCGGGGCCTTTTTTTTCGGTATAAAATGGTAATAAAATCGATTCCAAAAGAAATACGAATGCAGCTGATTTTTTTTCATCAGTAATACAGGTGCTCCTAATAACTGTAAAACCTGCAAGTTCTAATTGTTGCGATATCGCGTTAAGACTTCGTTTCATTTGTCCCCATATAATATCTGGGCTACGTTTCTGATAAGTGAATTCAACTATCAGTAAGTTTGAATCGAGCTTTGTATAAGGCTTAACAAAGTCTTTTTCTCTCACTATGAAAAACTCTGTCGATGGTCTCTCTAAGAAGGCTCTGGCTGTGAGTATAAATTTCCCAAGGCTTTCTGCAGATATAGCCGTTCCTAAGTTCCTTTTAGGATCAATTGGATCCATTATAATAACATCACTTTGAAAAGTCTTCAAGATGTCTTCTGCAACTATGTCTATAGAAATTACATTTTTTTCTTTGCTCATCTCAGAGAATGCCCACATTACTGACTCCACAGAACCATATTTTAAAATCAGAACTTCAGCCACATATCCGCTAAATCCATTTGTAGCAATTTCTGATCCATATATTCCTGCAGATTTTAAAAACTTCTTTAATAGCCTTACCTGTTTTCTTTTGTAATCATCTAAATTAATTTTTACATATTCTGTGTGAAATGGAGATCTGTCAGCTATACTTTTCCAACTACCTTTTGCCACGCTATAGCAAGGGACAACGTTGACTCTTGTCCCTTCAATAAATGCTTCAACATATGGATGATCAGAATATCGCAAATACGGCTTGTATCTTTGCAGCGTCTGCAATCCTATTTGCTTGCCCAGCATCTCAAACTCTTCTTCACTGATTGCAGGATCAATTTTTACGAAAATATCTATGTCTGCATCTCCTTTGATCCACGTTGCCTTTGCAAACGATCCACCGAAGACCACCTCCTTTATTTTTGGTGAATTGTAATCAGAGATCAGCTTCTTTACATGATCGCCTATTGTGGTCAACTTTTTTATTTCTTTATCAGTTGGCTGACAATTCTCAGCTACTTTATCAAGGATAGAATTAATCGTAGTCACTTTGCATACACTGTAAATATATCTGAGTACACCGGACCTGAATATGTAAGTATGCTTTGTTTTAGACATATTTTTCTAACGACATCAGAACCAAAAGCCTTATCTTCATATCTAGAGAGTATACTTTCCATCTTGAGGTATCCCGTTTTGACCCTAAATAAAGTCAAATGAGGTACGAAGGGTTTGGTACAGATGACGCCTACATGAGCAATTTTTGATAGTACCATGTTAGCTAAATCGACAAGTTTTCGTCTTCCTTCTTCCTCTATTCCGATCCAGATTATTCGTGCAACATTTGTGCTTGGAAACGCGCCAATGGTCTTATAGATAATCTCGATAGGCTCAAACAGCAATTCTGATAATCTAGTTCTGATACTATCAATATATGCTTGATCTGTTTCGCCAAGAAAGATGATGGTAAAATGAAAATTCTCTTTTTTCACTGGTTTGACTAAGAGCGGATCCCATCTGCTGAATGTTGAGATATCATGCTGGAGTTGCTCCAGTGTACCCTTTGCAGAAACATCTAGGGCTATAAATGCTCGTATATTATTATTCATCCGATATACATCCGCTTACTTATTCGTATATTTGAAATATGCTTATATCACTTTGGAGGGTGCAAACTTTGTTAGATCATTTATGAAAATGGAGAAATGTGTGTTTTGCATAGAAGTAGAAGCCAACTAACCAAAATTTATTGTGATTCTTATTTAATGATGCAAATTGACTTTAAGTTTGCTTACTTTTGTACAAATAATGTGTCCATAATGGAGCCAGTATCGATTGTTCAAGCTGAATCCATCATTTGACTATAGGATATCATCTATCATATCCGGTCCATTCTGATTGAAAATCATATAAATAATACTAGGAAGGAAAATTAGTGTATTAATAAGATCCTCAGATTACAAATACGCAAAACAAGGAATAGGAAGGAGATGAATTACAGATTAAAAAAAAACAAAGGAGGCTCATCGTGTGTCTAACGGGAATGCCTGGTGCAGGTAAATCGACCGTTGCTGCTGTACTAAAGGAAAAAGGGTTTTCCGTAATAATTATGGGTGATATCGTAAGGGAGGAAGCTGTACGACGCAACATGGAACTAACAGATACCAATCTAGGAAACTTGATGATAAAATTGCGTGAGCAAATGGGTCCAGGAGCAATCGCTCATTTAATTATCAGGAAAATGGAAGAATGTAACTTTAATGATGAAACCAACAATCTGGTTATTGACGGGATTAGGAACATTTCAGAGGTCCAAATATTAAAAAAAATTGGTCATGTTAAAATTATAGCGGTCCACGCTTCGCCATCTCGAAGATTTGAATATATAAAGAAGAGAGCAAGATCGGATAAACCTCTAAGCACGAAGGATTTTTTTACTCGTGACAAACGCGAATTGAAAGTCGGTATAAGCGAACCTATTGCACTGGCTAATGAATCATTGCCTAACAATAATTTATCCATAAAAGAATTAAAAAAGAAGACATTTCAAATCGTCCAAAAATGGCTTGACAAGGTTAATTAGTGAGTTAGTAAGAATTAAATGATGTTTCACCTAAAAAATCGTGTGGCTATGCGTGATTAAATCAATAGTTCCCTCTAAGGTTGAATTAAGAATAAAAGCTTATGTTAATCCATCGGAATCTTCTGAAAAAGTATTCCAAGCGATTAAAAATGTCTTAGAGAAATGCTCGCTAGAACTTAAATACGGTAGCATAATTATAGGCAAATCAATCGAAAGCGACTCAATCAATATCATCCATGACCAAGTCAGATCTAAAGCTGCTATGGGTGTTTTGAGAAGAGTATTATCTCAAAATAGGATTGGGGATACTTCATGGTTCCTTTTGAATAAACAAGCAGCCAGCGCTCATAGCGTAGTAGTAATTGAAAATGAACAGGAATCGCCATTAGGTCCCATAAAGGTTATGATCGAATGCAATGAGTTAGATGCAGTCATTGACTGGCTAGCTCCTGCTCCAGTAGTCTAGCAATCTTCATCTCAATTCGATATTCATTCTTATTTCTCTAATTAGCATATTGTGTCGTGAGTGTGTTCAGTGAAATTCACCATATACTAGTATCACTCACATGCTTATTTTATAAGCGTGTTACCATCCAAATAGTTAGCTTTCATGCGTAGCATATTACTATCACATTCAATCTCACTTGTACGTTATCTGCTTATTTCTGAGATCTATTCTGCAGATAAATCCCAATAGTTGGCATCTCTGAATTCTTCTTTGGGCTTACCAAGAGTCTTCCATTCTTTAAATGACTTGGAGTAAAGTTTGACATTTTTTACCCCGGCCATTTTTAGTGCGTAGTATGTTAGGCCAGATAAAGTTCCAACGCTACCACAATATGTAACGATTTCTGAATCAACTGATATTCCTCTATTCTCGATAAACCGCTTTATCTCTTCAGGCCTACGAAAAATATTGCCGTTCGAACCTAACATGGTGTACGGAATATTAGTGGCGCCAGGAATATGTTCAGTCAAAAAATTTAGCCTTTCCCTACTGTCTACCAATATTTTATTAGGTTGTTCCTTTGTTGCCTCTACGTATGAGGCATCAGCATAAATGTCATGATTTACATTTATAGAGTGCTCTGTTTTTGCAAAAGTATTAGCCTTGTATTCAGTTTCGAGTCCTAAATCTTTCCAATGGCTAAATGTCATTTCAAGTAGCCCTGTATTTGAATGGCCCGCATATTGAAAAGTCCATGCAACACGAGCAGCGAGTGCGCCAAAGGTATCATCATATATCACAACTGGCATCTTGTCTGATATACCTAGATTCTGCAAAATATCTATAACTTTTTGAGGAACATCATTCTCCAATAACCTAGCAAGTGGTAATGAAACCGCTGTGGGGATATGTTCTTGTAGATAATCTTCTGATTTACGTACATCTACTACCCGGGCAGTCCCCTTTCGAATCAATGTTCGTAATGTATCTGCATCACAAATGACAGGGATCTCAAAATCCCTGTCATTACGACCACGACTGATCTCGTTCTCTTCATTCCCAAGTCCTGATCGTGGCTTGTTTGTCAATGTCATAATGGTTTCATGCAGCACATTCTCCCCTGGCCGTCTTTGCGGAGAATCTCACGTCATTACCATAATCGCTATAAGACTCTGGCTCTTGTTCTAGTGGTTGTAACTGGGTAACGGGGAGCAACAGTGCCTTTATATGGTCAACGTTTTTTACATTACCCAAACCTTCTCCTCTAATGATTTTATTGATCCACTTATCTAATGGTTCGCCATCCAACCTTTCATTCTTGTATATTTCGATTATTTTGAGAATTGTATTGATGACGCGCTTCGCTGGTACACGCATTACTCCCTTGCCTAGTTCACCCTGCTCCCCTGCACTTCCACCTAATAGCATTGTATATGTCGGTGCCATCGCATTTCCAATTCTAGATGCACCACCAAAGAATCCAATTGTTGCAATCTCGTGCTGTCCACAGGAGTTTGGACAACCACTGATCTTTATTGTAGAATCCCTCAAACTATCTTCCATATCTATACCTAATTCCAAGAACTTACGCTGCACTTCCTTTGCCAGTCTGTGGGAGTTCGTTATGGCCAGATTGCATGAAGTAGTTCCTGAGCATCCCACCGCTGAGGCTATTGTTAATGCACCAGGATTCGCCAAACCAATGGATGCTAGACGATTGTAAAACTCATGCAAATCGTCACCATGTACGTATCGAATTGCAAAATTCTGCTGTGGAGTATTTCTAGCAGTACCTTCTGCAGAAAATTCACTTATCGCTCCAGCCAATATTCTGAGTTGATTTGCTGTAATATCACCTGCTCCTAGAGTTACAAATACCGTGAAGTACCCCTCCTGTCTTTGTCTCACAACATTAGTATGTACCCACCTTTCATAAGCTGGGCGTTCAAGAGGATCTAGTTCATTCATTATAGGAAGTTTTACTGAGCTACGCTTTGCCTTAGGTAGTATCCTAGTTTCTTCCTCTCCCTTGATATCGAAAAGCTTTGCTGTAGATTCAGCAATAGTTGCTCCAACTATCGAACGCTCTTTGAGAATCATCTTTTGGAATTTGTCCCATCCAGTCTCATGGACCAGATAGCGCATTCTGTTCCTTGCCATATTTTCACGGTTACCATACCTATCAAACACCCGGATGGTAGCCATGCAAGTTACAAGAAGTTTGTCTTCTGTAGTGAAGTCCTCTAATAGATGCCCTATAAAGGAGGCGGCGCCCAGGCCACCACCAAGATAAATCTTAAAGCCTCTTCTTCCATTGCTGATCACAGGTATCAAACCAATATCTGCAACCCTCACCAATCCGTGTACTGCACAGCAGGCAAAGTTTATCTTGAATTTGCGTGGAAGATTCTGGCACATAGGATTTCGTATAAAGAACCGTGCAATTGCTTTTGCATAGGGGGTAGCATCGAATTCTTCTTCAGGACAAACACCTGCAAAGTGACTGCACATTACGTTTCTCACGGTGTTACCACAGGCCTCTCTTGTGGTAAGGCCTACTTCAACAAGGCCCCTCATTACCTCACTTACATCCTCAAGTTGCACCCAATGAAGCTGAATGTTTTGACGAGTAGATACGTGAGCTGAGCCAATTGAGAAAGCTTCAGACAAGCTCGCTATCTTTTGAAGCTGATCCGGTGTAATTTCGCCACTAGGAACCTTGATTCTTACCATACTGTAATTCAGTTGTAGCCTAGAACCATAGGCTCCCTGTTGGAGCCTAAAGCGTCGAAAATCGTCATCAGAAAGCATGCGCTGTCTGAAAAGTTTAACTTTTTGAGCAAAAGTTTCGGTTTCCTCCTCTTTACCCCACTTTGGATTTGGTTTTGGAGGAAAAACGTTCTTCTGTCTAGAGTTAACATTATCCTTCTTTTTCAATATAATCTATAATTATGTAACAAACCATATATTTTTTGTGGAATAGGGTATAATAGGATTTCGCTCTGGAAACCGCGGCAAAAACGATTGTATCTTATCATACACGAACGCCGTAGTTATTTAGATACAAATGAAATGTGATATAAAAAAAATACAACCGGATGTCCGATAACTAGTTCGGAGTTTTAATGTATTTGTTCCTCACATCTGTTACAAAGTACAATAAGATCTAATTCGTTCTTAATCCACTTACCTTTACCAAAGATAGCTTTATAATTAGAAAAAGGAATAGTTTAATTGAGTTAATATAAATGCAGAATTCAAGCGATGATGCATATGACAGATCGGTAAAGATTAAGGGTAGAACGGCCATAGATATTGAACATAAGAATATCCTAACAGAAGACGAAAAGAGAATAAGTAATAAAATATCCAGTATATACGGAGTAGATCTTGAAGAAGCAAAAGAGATACATCTGAACTACCACTTGTATAGAATATCTTCTTTTCTATTTGACAGAGCAAGAAAGCATGGAATGACATATTCAATGTTTCAGAATCGAATTAGCAACACCAATATTATTGAGCATGCCTATGGTGTATCCCAGGGAGAAATGATCGAGATGGCAGCAGTAGATAAATTATATAAAGAGCTATGTAGTCTAGAATATGGTGCAAAAGAGGATAGATATATTAGTTTTTACAGCTAAATTATTGACGCATCCAAAGTAATGGCACAACACAAGGGTGAAGTAATAATTGTCTGTGACGCATAGAAATGCACTGCATTGATTGAACTATTCAGAGGATATAGTGGCGAGCAGGAGTTTATGATATAATTAGAGTATTAAGCATGCGCTCGCCAATGTTATGTGTTACGGGAGGGTGTAAACAGCTTCTCAAATTCCCATGAAGATTGGCCTATTTTATTTCATTATGCATAACCAGTAAAAGAAAAATTAGTCCAACTTGGACCAAGTTAGTTAATAAAGCTAGGAAGGTATTAACAGGATCTAATAATTTAGGTTAAACAACAATTAATTCGATAATTTTTATGCGTTTAAAAGGATATTAAGTTAGGCCCAGGTCTACGAGATCACCAGAAGCAATTCAAATATGCATGATCAACCACATATCCACCAAAAAGTTGGAATAGCTAAAGCCGGGACCTCAGACACTTATCGAACCAAGATTTTTATATGAATAGTTAGTAACAATAAGTATCTTTTGTCATCAGAAACGATTACTCGAGCTAAGATTCAAATTAAAAGTAGAAGCGATTTGATTGACCAGGCCCTTGAAGCAATTTCGAAAACTGGCGAAAATGGAATATTTCAGACAGACCTTTGTAAGGCGTTTTCTCTAGACAGTAGAGATGGCTCAAGATTAGTAGGAAATTTGGAAAAACAATCACTTATCTCGCGAGAAAAAACACTTCATAAAGGTAGGTGGACATATAAATTGGTTACAAAAAAACCATCTGCTGCTGAGGAATTCTCTAAAAAGCCCATTGAAATTGTTAGTATCGAAGGTGCGCCATGTCTAAGATGCACTTATCAGCATTTGTGCTCATCAGAGGATGAGGCAAGCCAGTACAGCCCAGCAAAATGTATATGGATCGAAGAATGGATAATGACGAGTTTCAATCGACCTATCATAACACAACAAAATCCTGAGACCTCTAATCTATGATCCTAGCATCTTCAATATATGGTCGCTCGTGAATCCTCATTTAGCAAGGGAATTAATCGGCCATGTTAGATAATTATTTTCTTAACATGTAGCTTATACTAGAGATTATAATTTAGTAAAGTATCCTGAAAAGACGAATACATAATATCGAGTCCATCTATGACGTATCAATAATGAGTCTACAGACTCAATACTTAATACCATAGAACGATCTTTATCTATTAATTGTAACCTTAACAATCCTTTTATCACGACGTTGTTATTCGACCATATTAAATCAGTGTTCGGGACGTAATATCAAGCCAATAGAAATCTAAAAAAATTATGGTGTCTAGATGGAATACATTATTCCACCAGAGACAATTGGTACAAACTCAACACTGGCAAGTTCCTTAATTCTAGCAATGATGGCGTTAAACCACAAGCTATCAATCCCTTGGCTCCAGATAGTTACTTTTTTATATCGTTTTTGAATGCCTCCATGAAAAAAACCTGTACAATCCTCTACACTTATATTGAAATATTTTTGGCTTACCTCTTCAATAATGTTTTCAGCTTCTGCTGGCAGATAGAGAATAGTTAAGGTCGGAAAAGGAATGCTGTTGGAGGCAGTTGATGATGCATCATTCGCCATTTTATCTACTACTAATTATTTGCATGCACCAATATGTGGATTTCGTGCTCCCCTTCTGTTTTCTTCAAAGACTTTCCCTTTTTTTATGCATCCCAAGCCAAACTGCTTATATTTCCTCTACGATGTTCACTTGCTGTTGAGCTATAAACCGGTTAATTCGGCATATTTAACAGAATCAATGGACTGTGCTTTCTCAGGCTTTCTGAGATTCACAAAATGCATTAAAAGAATCGCTTACTGCAACCCGTAATTTGTATTAAGCCCTAATAACTACAGCTGCTGGCTTTTAGCCTTTTGCAAAGTCGGTTCGATAGCAATATCCCATAATACTCATATAATACCAGAAAATCTATGAAATACAAACCTTTAGTCTGATTGGGATATTGTTTTCATTACCTGGTATTGTAGATTCTTGACATTTCGTTCTTTGTAATCCTACATCCCATAAGTGGACAATTTTTGGGATATTTCAATCATATTATATTTATCCGGTTACTTCAAGTTGAAAATCTCCACTCTAGGAGAGCAAGCACTAATATTCTTAAGCCTTTCAACTAGAGATACAAAAAATAAATTGTCGTCTATAAGCGAAGTTTTGCATATACTCTCCGATGAAAAGGGTTTTGTCATTTTTAAGAGTATTGCTAATGAAAATGAAAATCGAAGTGAGATGATAAGAACGAAATTTAAACTCACACGAAAGCAATATTATACAAGAATGGCTCGTTTAATTAAGACTGGTTTAATCAAGAAAGAAAAGGGAATTTATTTTCTTACCGCATTTGGAAGAGTAGTTCACCGCGCTCAATTTTTAACTGAAATAGGTCTGAAAAATTACTGGAAGCTCAGAGCAGTTGATTCCCTAGGATTGTCTAAGGATGGTAGACTGCCAGAAGACGAACGCCACAAGATTATTGAATCATTAATAGATAACAAAGAGATCAAAGAACTCTTGTTGGCTCATAATTCGAATACATATTCTAATTCAAAGACAAATTCTGGTTAGGTACAAATTAGATTAATGTATGATAAATTTATAATCATTTTTTTACTTATTAAAGCATTAGACAAAAAAAATCTTAGTCCTAAACATCGAATATAGATACCAAGAATACAATGTGTTATGATACCAGTTCTATTAATTCTTTGAAGCAGGAGCAAATAACACTCATCAATTGAATGCCTCAATGAATGTAAGGAATGTTATGACAAGTTTATCATAACACGTGTGCATAGTTATATTCTTTCCAATGAAATTAAGCTACGATGGGAACCACATCTATCAGGAAATTATTCTTTTCTATGGCTATCAAAGTAATTGTTTTTACTCTTAGAAATGTCAAAGGTTTAACAGGTCAAAAATGCGTTAGTTTTGGATAATGTCTGCAAAAGATGTTTGTGATTGTTGTAAGGTACGTGATATTCGCAAACAAGTTAGATATAGTCTCTTTATTTTTTAGAATTGAAGACTAATACATACGGATCACGAACTTCAATGAAATCTGGATTCTTCATATTCTTTTGGAAGTATCCTTTTTCTCTACTCAAATCTAATTGTAAACCTGATTCAACAATTATTTCGAGTAGTTCCTTAAATGTTATACTCTTTCTTTCTAATTCTGTAAGAAGTTGAAGTGTACCATTTGATCTTAGTTTATCTGGGAGAATTCCAAATAATGATTTAAAAGCTAATTTTTCTTCCTTCGAAGTAAGGGTAACAAATTTTGTGGGAAGTATCAGAATAAAATTATCAATAGATTTGGATGGAATATTGGGTAGTAATTTCTGAGCATCACCCCAAAATGAGGATGCGTTCGGGGGATCTAAAGCATAGAACTTTGACTTTGCTTGCAATACTTCATTTTGATCTTTACTAATTCCAATAAAATATTCTGCCCAGTTGGCTGCCGCAATCTCATGCAACATCTCAGAATTGTGCATTTCTATTTCCATATTTACTTTCAAATATAACTTTCTCGCCTTGTGAATTGTTCGATTCAGCTGAGTTGAAGGATTGCCTTCATGAAAGAAGTGATAGACTAGATTCCACCTTTGCCTGAAAATATCAGGAAATTGACGTGTTCGAATTAATTCCTTGAAAAGTCCAGTCTCAGCAAAATCTGAAAAGAATGCATCTGTCCTTGATACTGCTTCGACTTTTGGTAGATACAGCTCATCATAAAGATTAGTAACTCTATCCCATGCTCTAATTGGGTCAGAGCCCATATATGTTACGCACAGATCAGCTATCCATAACACCTCGGCCATTAATTTTATCTTGTCAGCGTCCTGTCCCTCAGCCTTACTAATCTCATTCAAAAGCTGTGTGAAGGTTTCTCGAGCAAGGTTCTGTTTAAAATATGGAAAATCAGTATGCCAAATCAAAGCTTCTATAATAATTCCTTCGATAGTCACTTTGTCTTCGGCTTTAATATATTCTGGATGTGTAGTTACAAATTGAGAGGGACGTATTAAGGCAGATTTTTGGTCTTGCAGATAATCTTCAAATTCCGCCTTATCTATGCTAAAATAGGCGTTATGAAGTCGGCTCTTATGTAACTCATCAATAGTTCTAACGACTTTAGGTCCTTTTGGCCTAAGTGGTTCATTCATTCCAGATTCGGAATACATTTGAGAAGGATCGTAGTCATGCAAAAGCGCGGCTACTAGAAGTAATTCATAATCTTTAGGAGTGAAGATATACCCATGAAATAATTTCGGCAGCATCTGCAAACTCATATAGGCAACCTCAAGGCTATGATGAAAATTATGATATTCGCTGGAACCGTCACCCAGACCCTGTCTAGTATATGCGGTTTTCAAAAACTTTATCAATGACTTAAGATTATCAATTCGATTGCCTGAAATTCCCCTCTGTCGTGCAAATTCGATTAAGGAAAGAATCAATTCGTCATCCTTGATGTTCGCAAGGTTTTCATTGGTATAGTCAATGGTACGCGTCTTAGCTCTAGGCAAGTGTCTACGAATTTGCCTATAGATAATTCTAAATGGTAAGCTTTTGTTAAGGTAAATTCCTAATGTAGTAATAAACTTCAATTGATATTTGATTCTAGGTCTTTCCCGTATTACAACTTCATCTGATGCAAGCACAAGTTTCTTGTTAAGTTCTGCAATCTGGGCACCAAGTTCCATGTCATTGATTTTGAATCTTTCTTTCACATTCACAAATCTACTGCGCTCAGTATTCATCACTAACCACTGAGGAATTTTAACTCTGTAACGATACTGCTTGCGTTTTCTCTGTTTAGAACTAATTCTGGCAAGAGATTCCCTGAAAGTGACTGCAACGTTCTGCGGCACAGCAGTGAATGGCAGATGTTGGTCGCTTACAACTTGTAATACAATTTCTTTATTGTTGCTTTGAAGCCCAAGTAATATTTGCCAATATTTGCCCTTATCTAGCCAAATAGGAACTTGAGTTTCCTTATCCCAAAAATCTATTGGGCCGAGCGGTACGTAACCATCCTCATATTCTCTCGTTTCAGGATTATAGGAACGGTATTGGTAATCACCTACCGTAGGGTCAAGCTCTCGTGCAAGATGTCTTGCAGCTCTTATCAGGTCAGCTGACCTAGTAAATTCTCTATATCCCATAATTCCCCATATAATAGCCAGTATACTTAACACCGTGAATATTCCAGCTATTACGTCAATCTGTTTAAGCGAAAGATATTTTGGTGCAAGTGGAATTCCAAACCACCCTGTAGATAAGATCCCAGTAAAGATTAGAGTCATGAATAACCACCGTGCAAGATCATTGTAATAGAGACTAAACGATTTACCCACATCCATGTGAATATGGATTGCGATCTGCTCTTTGGTCTGGTTCAACGTCTAGCCCACTCCCACTATTGAGTCTGCCGCTTATTGTGTGTTAACCACCTATCTAATAGGATAACTAGCACTAATATGAAATGGTTCCCTAAACCTTCTTCATTATGCTTATTGCGATTTTGCTATTTCTAATGTAATCTATTTCCGTTACAACAAAGAGCATTTTGTACCAGTTAGTATCATAGATAGATCCTATCATGACCTTGGCTAGCGGTTAATTCTCTTACCGCTGAAGTTCTGGAGCATGGTTAAGTAAGTATATCTTTAATACAATAATTAGTTTTGATCCCAATTGTAGGATATGTTACTAATGTAGATGTAAAGGCATGTGCTTATTAACAGCGACTATATGATGTAGGATGCAAGATATGTCATTATCAGGTAGAACGATTGCTATAACAGGAAGCAGGAGAGCATCAGAATTGGCTCATCTGATAACCGTTTTTGGAGGTAAGCCCTATCTTGCCCCTACAGTAGGCATAGAAACAAGACACGATATTGCCAAGATAGCTCAGGAGTTTACAATAAAATTGCTCAAAATAAATATACGGTATGTGGTTTTCATGACTGGACCTGGGGTCTATTCTCTTATGTCCGGAGCTGCCGAGGCAGGAGTAGAGAAAAAACTCATTGAGGCCTTGCAGCACGTAAAAATAGTGGCGAGAAGTGTGAAGCCGCGGCAGGCTTTAGCTAACTATGGCATAATGACAGACTTAATTCCCAGAAATAACACAGCTGAGGGAATTGTTAAGATGTTGAAGGATACAGATATAGTCGGTGAAAAAATAATGGTACTTTGGCACGGTTCATATTCGACCTTCTTAAAGAACGAGCTTAATGCAGGAGGAGCCGAAGTTTTAGAATTTTCAACTTATACATATTCACATAAGCTAACAAATGGTGGCGCAAAAATTTTTGAAAGGATGGGATTCAATTACATGTCCCCCGATGAATCAAAGGTAGTGAAGCTGATCCAAGACATCAAAGAAGGAAATATTCATGCGATAACATTCACAAGTCCTCCTGCAGTTAGGGACTTCTTCCAAATAGCTGAGCACTATTCCGAAACGTTGTCCTTGCAACATTATCTCAATACGAGAGTCATCGTAGCTGCGATAGGGCCTTCCACAAAGAAAGCAATAGAAGGGAATATGGTCTTAGTAGATGTAATGCCTACGGTCTACAAGATGGGATCCATGGTTAAATCTTTAAGCGATTATATGAGCAAGAGTAATAAATCCAAGATTAAGACCAGAAGCACATTGGAGGAGAAAGAATAATCTTATGATTTTTATCATAATACTCAACTTCATACCTGACGTCCTTCTTGATCTTTAAGTCGCAGATTTATTGATTAATAGACTTAATTCTTTTACCAGGGTAGACATTGTATCCAAGACATTATCGTATTTATAACGCTCTTCATCGGCTCGAGTGATGATCACGTCCCCCACTACATATTTTCTGAAAATATCGAACATTTTGACTGAGCCTCTATATCCCATTAAAATATGTTCCAAATCCCCATGTATCTTAATTCCAGCATCGTCCTTTCCTCCAATAGTATTAGTTAACTTTCTATCCGCAATTAATACAATTCCGTCTAAACAAACAGCACCAAAAACCATGGTCAATGAGTAGGGTTCATACGAATAACTATTGCATATATTTTTATTCTCATTTCTCGTGAGAGGATATTCCATATTCTGAATATCTGCAAATTCTATCTCCTCTACTGACGACATTAGGTTTACTTCTCAGTATTCTAATTTCAGTGTTTATCAGACGCTAGTTAACAGTTTTTCAATTTGCTATTGGCCGACGCTAAGTTAAGAGCCTTATTTAAACATCATTTAGGGAAATGTAACACTTTAGGCACCAACGAGGTACTTGCATTAACTTTCTTGCTATATGGAGTTGTAAGTTACGAAGCTAGTGAGTGAAGCCCCAGATTGTAAACGAAAGTTAATAAGACAAGAATCAACAAAAGATGACACATCTTCTTTTGTATTTGAAAAAATTATTAATCTAAGATGAAAGGAAACTGTGTAACAGATTATGTATCACTAACGTCATTTATTTTTCTTTCTGTAATCCTTCTAACTGTAACATCAGTTATCAATGTCATTTCTTCATTTAAAGCAGAGGCACAATTAACGGATAAAACTAATGCGACGATACCCAAGCAGAACGCTCAGGCTCTAATGGAATCTTTCATGTCTCCTAAGAACTTGATGGCATCCGTAATCGACCAAATGCGGAATAGCAGTGGTAAATCTAGCAACGAAACTGCTACTAAAAATGTTCTCGTAAAGGATTCTACCACATTAATATTGTCGCATCAAATAATTCCTCCACAAGATTTCATTCACTTGTATAATACCATACCATACAAGATAGTGAATGGTCACATTGTGGCAAAGCTTCAGTGCGATGCTAATGCAACCTCTGCCCTAGAGATATTAGTTGGAAAGATTCCTCATCTAAAACCTGCACACCTGGGGTTAGTTAAAGAAATGTCCAAGCCTGGCTACATGTGCATGTATGAAGCAAATCTTGCCAGACCTTTTGGTATAACCCCTGGAGAAAATAATACCTCAAAGGACATAATTACAGATGTGGCTCTATTTAATCCTACAAGTAACAAAGAAGTACTGTTAAGTACGAGCTCGTTAGCTGTCGGTGTTAGTGAGGTTGTTCCTTTGAAACAGACTTGATGATGTAAACAGCAATGAAGTTAATACTAATTTAGCTCTTAAAATGAGTAAAAGATAATAGTGAATATTCGAGAAGAAAAATAGTTTTATATGTTAGATTAATTTGATACATTTCAAAAATATTAAAATTACTACTCATTCTTCCTCTATAGGATTAGCTTGAATATGGTTTTACAGATAATGTTCTTATGTTCCTATACTGCTAAGCATGATGTGGTAAATAGTCAAGAGTACAGTACGGTACCATACTTGCCCACCCTCGGACTAGGGCCAGCTCTTTCCTACTGATTAATTGATTTGAGATGGCGTTTACGTCTAGCATATTCCCTTGGATTAGGCATGATTTGTCTCTGGATTGAATCATTCTGAATTCTTAAAGTTATAACCTGTTTAACAAGGTGATTCTTTGTTATAGAAAATAAAAGGTTTCATCTAATACTCCCACAAGATAGGCACAGGTTGTATTTATCAAGCAAATACATTACTAGCGTATGCCATAATTGAAAGCTACTAACTGGGCTTTAATATTTTAATAGGGATAGTATTTGAGATAGTAAGTATAAATCCAATTTTAGGAAGTAATTCCATTAGGTAAACTCATTTTATGGTAATATTATTAGTCATCACTACCACATCATTTAACTCATTGTAGATCTGAAGGAAACGTAACCCCTTAGCTGTTATTCTATAAATACGCTCTCCTTCTTCGTATTCTATCAATCCATTCTCCTTGAGAAGAGAGAGATATTCTTTTAACTGGGGGTAAGAAAGATATGCTCTATGCATAATTTTTGCTTGTATAGCTCTATTACCGCTAGCGGTTTGCAGTATTTCTGACACTATTTCAAGTCTATTTCGGTGCTTCATAATATTTATTATAGCTATACTGACTTCAAATAAAAACAGCACCAAAAAGTATTATAGTATTATTTTTTCATTTTTGTTTGATTCCTGCTTTAAGCGCTCTTTCAAATCTACGCTCATCATTTTTAACCTAAGCCGAAGATCATAGGACATGTGATTGGGGTTTATTCACGATCCTACTGATTAGTTGATAATGGTAACAAAGTTTAGGTGGCATTATGTTCTGAGCTTCCCTATTCATTTCACAATAATAAAAGATGGTGAAGCTTGCTATATTAGAGAATTTTCAATTTTTTTTATCATATCTATGCCTCCAGTACATCGTTAATGTAAAAGCAAAGGTAAACGTACTTCATCTAATAACTCAACAATCAGGGTTGTTGACATCATGTTAGGCCCCTAAAATGAATCTTAGACAGCCCTAAGGTCTAAGGAACAAATTGAAATGGTGTAATAAAAAATTACTGGGAACCCCCTCTATGTACAAACAGGATGATATGATTTCCGATTACCCTCGGTGCTACTTGCGCTCACTGCTCCCCAGTATTCGAGATTAGAGCCTAATATCCAAGTGCTAGTAGTCCTATTTGAAATATGAGGGGAAAATTGTTATGGATACTTTTCTAATAGCCTTCTTCTTGACGGTGAATGTTTTCTCTATTTTTTTTCAGGTATCTGCTCACTATAGTATCAGCATCCATCTTTAATTCTATCGACAATTGTATGAGGAAATGCCATACGTCGATAACCTCGTCTTGGCACTTTTCCATAGATAATTCCTTTGAAGTCTTCCACCATTTCCAGGCCGTTTCTTGTTGCAATTCTATGACTTCGTGCATCAAGGCAGATGATAACATAAATATCCTATATCCTTCAAAAGGCTCTTTGATTCCATAAATCTCTTGCATTTTATTATGCGTATTTTTGATCTCCTGTATTAGCTGCGTTTGTTGTCTAAACAATAGTTCTAATTTGTCTTCGGCTGTTGATGGGATAGTCGAGCTATTTTTCACGATATAAAATATTCATGATATAATATAATTTTTAAGTTATCTATTTACAACAATTATAGAAAAATACTTTATCCCTTAGACAAATCAGATTTCTATATGTCTTATGTGCTGTTCTACATCGCTTATAGGTACCATATATCTGTCGCCTTCACACGCATATGAGCGCTAGTTAAATCGTGTAGTTTCCATCAATTCCAACTTATCTTAATCTTCAAGAGCTTAGTGGATAGGTTACAATTCAAGTATCTAGATTTCTGATCTATGAGTAATCTAATTTTATTTCACCGTAATACCAGAAGATAGTCCAGGAAACAATTCATAAATTTTGAAGGAATTACTCCTAAATAATTATCATAAAAATTCGTCTTGTTGAATAACTCGATTTATTTAGCAAGCCCAGTCCTAGTTAACCTAGAATATAGAAAACATTTTTTCTATGTAATTGTTTTGCGAAGATCATAAGTAATCACCAATTATATCATATGTCTGAAATCCCTTTTGAAGTTATACTGAAATGGACTTTCTGTTTCGTAGTTGGCTGTATCAAGCTTGCCTTAAAAATAGACCTTTGTAAATTAACAATTTCAAATCTTAATCTTATATGGGCATAGATCGAAATTGATCTCTCCATGAATTCACGCTGATGCAATGGATAGCTTGCCTTAACTACTCCTTTCTGCTCATCAATATTTAATCCTCCTTGCGGAGGCATTGCGGGATCTGAAATATTCCGAACCATATTAGTTATGAGTACTGCACATCCAGAATTAATTGCAACCAGGGATAATTCGTGCAGAAAGTTCATCAACGCTAAGTGTCTAGCCGCTCCCTTGAATTCCTCTGAAAATAAGGCAGTCACGCTGTCTATTACAACTAGCAGAGGCTTAATATCCAAAATTTTTTCAGTTGCATTTATCTGATCAAAAGTTGAAAGAGCTCTTACATATAAGATCTTACTAAGGAGATCCCTGCCAACACGGTAATTTTGCTTTTTTTCAGCGATTTCAGAAATTCGTTCAGGCCTGAATGTTCCTACAGTATCGACAAATAATATCCTCTTCATTTCGTTTTCAGGAAGGCTTCTAATGGCGTTAGCACACAGAGTAAACGATAGTTGAGTTTTGCCAGTCCCGCTTTCTCCAAATACATCAGTAACCATCCCCTTACGAATTCCGCCGCCAAGCAACCAATCAATCGATTTCGACCCTGTACATATAAAAGGGGTTAACATTCAGTAATGAAAGATGTACACGTACTGTAATAAATCAAATGGGATTTCGTATGACACAAAGGAAGCTTTTTATTGTAGCCAGGGTGTTTTGAAAAGGCAGTGAATAGTTAAATTGTCCTCATCTTCGCCATCGCAGCAACCTAAAAGGCCTCTGCCGACATTACAGCGTTCAATCAATCGAAGAGTTGCAGTAAGACTGAAGAGTGAGATAGAATACCGGGGAAGAATGAGTAATGTTGATTCATATATGAATTTGATTCTCATAGACGCCGAGGAATTCAATGGAGCAGATGTTCTTGCAAATTATGGAAAAGTTGTAATAAGAGGAAATAACGTGCTCTTTATCAGATTAGAAAAAGAATTCTAAATGAAATCGATGATTTGCTTACGGATTCCATGTTCCACTGATAGATAGATGACTAGACGTTATCTATTTACCTCAGAAAGTGTTACTGAGGGCCATCCTGATAAAATTTGTGATCAAATTTCTGATTCGATCCTAGATGAATTACTTCGTCAAGATCCTGAGTCACGAGTCGCGGTAGAGTCAATGGCAACGACAGGGATTGTCTTTATCGCTGGGGAAGTAACTTCTAAGGCTAGGTTAGACACGCAAAAGGTTGTACGTGATACTATAAGAGATGTTGGCTACGACAAGCCAGAGTACGGGTTCGATTGCAATACTTGTTCCGTGCTTACCTCGTTACATGAGCAGAGCCCTGATATTTCTCTGGGTGTGACATCCAGTAAAAATAAAGAACAGGGAGCAGGCGATCAAGGACTTATGTTCGGCTATGCAACTAATGAGACACCGGAGTTCATGCCGCTTCCTATTACTATAGCAAATCAGCTCTGCATGAAATTGTCACAGGTAAGAAAGAGAAAAGAGCTACCCTGGGTTCGGCCTGATGGCAAATCTCAAGTGTCTGTGGTATATGAGGATTATAATCCGATAAGAATAGATACGGTCGTAGTCTCTACCCAACATTCTCCAGAAGTGAGTTTAGATGAATTACGGGAAGAAATTATTGATAAGGTTATCAGCCCTGTATGCGAGAATTGGGTCGATGGTCAGACTAATTTTCTGGTCAATCCCACAGGAAGATTTGTCATCGGTGGACCTCCTGGAGATACAGGACTTACTGGTAGAAAAATTATTGCTGATACCTATGGAGGTATGGGGAGACACGGAGGCGGTGCCTTTTCTGGAAAAGACCCCTCAAAAGTAGATAGATCTGCCTGTTATATGGCACGTTATGTTGCTAAGAACATTATTGCCGCAGAGCTCGCAAAAAGGTGTGAAGTGCAAGTAGCCTATGCGATTGGAGTAGCTGAACCTGTTTCGGTAATGATAGATACCTATGGAACTGGTAGAGTAAGTGAAGACCAAATTGAAAATAGCATAAGAAAAAGCTTTGATATGAGGCCTGCAGGAATTATTAAGATGCTTGATTTAAAAAAACCAAAATATAAAATGACTGCCGCGTATGGTCACTTTGGCCGAAACGAACCAGGTTTCACGTGGGAAAAGATAGATAAAGTCGCTTCCATCCGAGAAGGCTAGCAATATTTTGTTCCTTCCTAAAACATGTCGTTTAAAACTCACCCCGATCCTCGTGCTAAATTCTCAGTAGGTTGAGGACAGATATTAAATATTTTATAACATACGACAATAATGTAGCAGAGAAGTGACAGATTGCAGCCAAGGCTATAGATTTGTAAAGCAAGAGAATTAGCAGACAATCACGATGCAACCATTGTATTAGTTATTTGCAGATCAAGCATAGAGCCTTGATCAGCGAGACCGATTAAAATAACCTGTACTTATCAGAGTAGGACTAATTAGCGGCCCGATAAGCTGAATTTAAGTTGTATTTCAGTATCGTCAAAATCATTAACGAACATGAATATCTTTGTAAATTATGCTTATAAAAAATTTCACGCAATTCCTTCCGAGTGCTTTGAGGGGATTCTCCTCGTTGAGGTGAAGGTCTACACAATTATCTTAAGCAGTCATCCATGGTATGCTAAAAGATAGTAATATATGAAAATAAGAGAATCAATATAGAGCAATAATCAATATTTCTTCAATTCGGGACATGAGGTAGCAACTGATCCATTCGCGAAAGCCTGATACGGTTAAACGTATAGCAATAGAATATGGTTGCGGATAGATTAGATCCTACACCCCTAATTCTATGGAGATGATGTATTATTCTAAGACTGAAATGGATAGGGATACGAAAGCCAAAGAATCCTTTAGGGAAAACGGCGGAATTGGAATAGGCGCCCGTAATTAGTGCTTGCGTGCTTGCAACCGGCAACACTATTGTAGTAGATGAAGTTACTGTATTGCTGTGATGTGAGTGATTTAGAATGTCTCTTGGAAAGAAAGAACAGGAAAACATGGACAAAGATTTAGAGTTAGCAGAGCAGGAACAAGAAATTCCAGAGGAAATCGAAAGAAAAAGGGAAATAGGTAAGCTAAGAACTGGTTATACTACAGGAACCTCTGCTGCTGCTGCGGCAAAGGGGGCGCTTTCAGCGCTTATAACTGGCAGTACAATTGATCGTGTTAGAATTTCTTTACCTAAACAGAAAACTGCAGAGTTGAATATAGCATGGACAAAACTTAAACCAAGTGTTTCTGCTACCTGTGGGGTTATCAAAGATGCCGGAGATGACCCAGATGTTACCCATGGAGCTGAGATTTGTGCAACTGTTTCATTTACAGATCAAGCAGGTACCATTGCGATTGAAGGCGGAATGGGGGTGGGTAGAGTAACAAAACCAGGATTAGGTTTGAACATTGGCCAAGCTGCTATCAACTCTGTACCTACGAAAATGATTGAGCGAGCTGTTGAGGAATTAGCTTTGAAACAACTGAATAAACGAGGGATCAGTGTTATCATATCTGTTCCAAGAGGCGAAGAAATCGCAAAAAAGACGGACAATCCTAGACTTGGTATAATAGGTGGCATATCAATTCTTGGAACTACAGGGATAGTCGTGCCATATTCTACAGCGTCCTTCGCTGCATCTATTAGACAAAGTCTTGATGTAGCCGTTGCAATGGGTTCAGACACCGTAGTGCTTACTACCGGCGGCAGAAGTGAAGACTTCGCCAAGGAATTATTTAGGAGATTAATGCCCGAGCATTCATTCGTTCAGATGGGGGATTTTGCTGGATACAGCATAAAACAGTGTGCTAATAAAAAAGTCCGTAAGGCTATTATAGCAGGATTTATAGGGAAGCTAACAAAGATGGCAATGGGAGTAAAACAGACCCATGTCAAAGGTTCAAATGTGAGTATGGAATTTTTGGCACAAGTTGCTCAAGAATGCACATCATCTTTATCGATTATCGCGGAGGTTAAAAATGCGAATACTGCTCGGCATGTTTCAGAAATTATAGACAATAAGAGCGTCACAGGATTCTACAACAGGCTGTGCAAAAAAGTATGTGAACAAATGCAAGAATACTCTGGAGGAAAATTGCAGCTAGAAGTAATCATGTTCAGATTCGATGGCAATATATACGGCAAATACGGCACACACAAGATTTGACTTGGGCCTTATGCTTAGTTTGTACATTGGGACCAATCTAATAAGCACGATCTATAAATCGAGCTCAACTTACTAATATAACATGTCTTCCACCTGCATAAAGACAATAATGTGATTTGTATTCAGACGTCAGGTAGTATGAACTAAATTAAGCTATTTCAATGCTGATACATTTTTGACAGGCGCTTATGAAAATATATAACTTTATTAAAAGAGGGAACAAAGGCGTGATAGGCATTTCCAGGATTTCCTGTCTAGACATTATTCCAACCAGTGAATCAAATGTCCAACATGGTCTTATCCCACTGCATCCTTTTCAGGTGATTCGTTGGGTAGGCTGAGAACCTGACTGCTTTGCTATCCAATCTTTAATGGTAAACGATCCATTCCGAAAAAGAGCATATGTAATAAAATAAAATAAAGCAGATCTGACGTAAGCAGGAGTATATTCTTGGTTTTTTTGTAACAAGCACCATCAGAATCGTCCTTACATTAATATAACACAGATGTTGTTCATTACTTTCTGCCATGGCAGGTGAAACCCAAGATATTACTCAATATAGATGGGGAGTAGCACATATCTTTAGTAGCTATAATAATACCCTTGTTCATATTACCGACATTAGTGGAGCAGAAACAATTTCGTTTAGCTCCGGCGGAAGACATGTTACAGCAGATAGATATGAGTCATCCCCATATGCTGCGATGAAATCGGCAGTAGCTGCTGCTGACGTAGCCAAGGGTAAAGGCATCAATGCTCTTCATATCCGGGTAAGAGCAGTAGGTGGCGTAGGCCCTAGAATCCCAGGACCTGGAGCTCAGGCAGCAATTAGGGCATTGGCAAGAGCGGGATTCAGAATTGGAAGAATTGATGATGTTACTCCAATTCCCCATGATACGACAAGGAAACCGGGAGGAAGGAGAGGACGAAGAGTTTGACAGCTTGTTCGGCGTGATTAACCCGAATTAGAATCTTTGATAAGTTGGAATAATAAGTGATTTACCTTGGATACTTGATTTAAGATTCATGCTGACCTGTTAGCATGCCTAATATATGGAAAAGATGTAGCTTTTGAAGCGAAACAGCAAATTGACCTCTGTCACAGTAGCCAAATTTGGAGGCAGTGCTCTTGGAGTAGACGGCATTTTAATCACAAGAATAATCGAGAGGATCAAGAAAATGAAGAATAAAACTAAGATGGTCGCCGTATTTTCAGCCCCTATCGTTAATTATGAGGGTCGAATATGCTCCATGACTGATGTAGCCTTAAGAGTAGGGAGAAGTTATGCTTCTTCTAATCCAGTAGAAGTTGATGTTTTGAGACAGGTTTATGAACAAATTGCTATAAAATATTTATGTCGTAGGTATCGCAAACAATTTTTGGGCGACCTCGATAAATTCTATCGACAGGTCATAATCTCCTTAAAACAGGCTGCAGAAAATAAACGGTTCGTGGACGTAACAAGAGCCAGAACGCTGGCATATAGTGGAGAGATCACAATGTCTTATCTTATGGATTATGTGATGCGAAGTTCTGGGATTAAGGCAGATCATGTGGATATAGAAAGATGGCCTATAATTACTGATGACAACTTTGAGGCTGCGAATTTTTTGATTGACGAGTCGCAACAGAATAACAACCATCTAATCGAGCTTGTTGACGATAATGAAGTTGTTTCTATAGGTGGGTTTATTGGAAAAACTATTGACGGTATTGAAACCACTTATGAACGTGGCGGTTCAGACAGGACGGCCGCCGATACCGCCATATTATTACATGACAGCTACGATATTAGGCTAGATTTTGAAAAGGATAATGCTGTACTGAGCGCTGACCCAAAGATTGTAAAGGATGACCTAGAGTATATAAGATTTCTATCTTATAACGAAGCGAGGTTAGCTGGAATGTTCGGCATGAAGATTCTTGATCCTGTGGCCATAAAGGAAATTGATGATAATGATCTGGATATTCCCATAGCCATCACTAATATGAATAACCCTTCAGATATCACACGGATTCAGAAAAGGATACCTATTAATGAAGAAAAAAGCAACTTAGTAAAGATCGTTACAGGAAAGAGCAATTGTGCGATTGTGAGAATGGAAAGCATTGCAGCTTTATACCTGATAGCATCCCTCGAGAAAGATAAACGTTACCATGAGTTCGTAAAATTATCTCCTTTTAGACGAGATGATCTAGAAATTACTCGATTGCTTTTCCTTGATGCAGATTATGTTAGAAGGCACGAGCGCCATTTTAGAGCATACCATGAAAAGGTAGAAATTGTTTACGGAAGAGGAGTCGTCACACTAATTGGCGACCTGATGTGGAAGATGCCAAAAATAGTATCAACTGCTAGTAGCACTGTTGGAGATCATGATATTAATATCCTTAACTTAGATGCTCAGGAGGAAACATCAAGAATTTTGATAATTGTGGAAGATGCTAATGTAGCAGACGCAGTTAAAGCTATTCATACAAAGAGAAAGAATATCCACGGTACTGAATAATATGGGTAAAGGAAAGATCTGGATAGACGGAGGCTTGGTCAAATGGGATGAAGCACGTATTCATATCCTTACTCATGGCCTGCATTATGGGACTGGAGTGTTTGAAGGAATACGGTGTTACAATACTGGGACTGGGCTAGCAGTATTTCGATTAAAGGATCATATCCAACGGTTTATGGAGAGCGGCAGGATCTATTATATGGATCTTAGGTACACTAAAGAGCAATTACAGAACGCAGTACTTATGACTATCAAAGCAAATGGTGTTGAAGAATTTTACGTAAGACCGATCGCATACTATGGGTTTGGCAGAATGGGTGTTAATCCCTTACCTAACAAGGTTTCTGTAGCCATCGCAGTATGGAAGTGGGATGACTACCTAACAGGAGGCGGGCGAGAAAAAGGGCTACGGCTAATCGTTTCCTCTTGGATGAGGTTAGACGGGAGGTCTATGCCAATTCATGCCAAAGCAACAGCTAATTATGCGAATTCAGCACTAGCAAGGATTGAAGCATTGAAAGAAGGATTCGATGAAGCAGTTATGCTCAACTCACGTGGAAAGGTAATAGAAGCTAGTGCAGAAAATATTTTCATTGTGAAAGATGATATTCTTATCACTCCACCTATTGCCTCTGGAGCCCTTAGGGGTATTACCAGAGATAGTGTTTTAACCTTGGCGAATAGTATTAAGATTTCTTCTTCAACTAGTGATATTTCACGGGATGAGCTCTATACAGCTGATGAAGTATTTTTGACTGGAACCGCCGCAGGGATAAAACCAGTCAGGGAGATCGACGGGAGAACAGTCGGTAATGGAAAAATAGGTCCAATTACAAAAAGACTTCGAACCAAATTTGAGGCAGTGGTTCATGGGAAAGACGAAAATTTTAGCACGAAATGGCTAACACTATTGAAAGAAAATATTACTGATAATTAGATATCTCCTTGAGAGGAGTATGTAGATCTGTTGAATTTACGAAATAAGAATTTGGTTATGATCGTGGCTTGTATGCTGCCATTTTCCTCAGTATAATTTTTACCAAAACATCTCCATACGTATTGTATATTTTACATATTTTTACGATATGTGGCACAAAGATGCATATTGTGGCAATAGGTTATTCTTAAAATTAAGTTTGAATTTGATTTTACCTTTCTTGGAATATGTATGAATGAGGGCAGATCAGTATGGCATCTCGTTCAAAGCACCATTGTAGCTAAAATCTTTCAGTTTCATAAAAAATGATTTTATTCCAATTCTGGAAAATATCTGGGTAAAAAATTTATGATATTCTCATCTCGTCTACTAAATGAAACAAATACAAACACCATAATTGATATTGTAATTTTATAGTGTGTCAAATTCAATTAAAGGGCAGGGCCTTAAAATTATGTCATCTATCAGTAAAGATGATGGTTTAGAATTTGAAATGTGTCATCTTATGGGATTTGGTCGGACCATTTTAGCTTTCAAAGCTAGATATTGGTTAACGTTATTTTCAATTTCCACATGAGGCGTTCCCTTTTTTGAAAAGGACCCAATTATTGTTGGGTCAAAGTTGGTCTTTCGTAATTCTTCTACAATCAAATTTGCTATGTTTTCTGCCGCAACTATTAGATGACAGCTAGTTGAGGATGACGTGGCATTTTCCATTAGAAATTCTTCTGTCACATACCTGGCAATTGCTTCATTCTTCATCGGGACGTCGCTGATTACAATGGACGCATCTGTAAGCTGTGCTAGTTTTTCTAATGCAAAAATCCCATCTGTAGAGACAGGGTAGACTGCAATTATGTGGGCATGCTTGTCAAAGTCTAGACCAAAGTTAGGACAGTATTTTGAAATTATTTTGCCGAGCGAAAAATGGGGCTCACTAAGGCTCTTTATCGTTTCATCTTTTGCCGCAGAAAGGACATTTAATAAAATACCCTTCCGTTCAATGTTGGCTATATTATCATGGTCCATTTCTGTTAGCATATGTAGGCTTACTGCTGACATAGCTCCAAATTTATTCGAAAGTATTATCTTCATTCCTTCCTCAATCTGGTCATATCGTATGGGCAATTCTTTCAACGTATTTGCTATAGCGGTTGCACCAAAGAAGAATTTACCTATCTTAAGAGAGCTATAATCCTCTACCGCTAGATTGTACCGTGAAGCATACGCATCAAGATTTATCCCGATCCTGTCTAACATTTTGCTTGGCGCATCATATATAGGGAAGACTCTGAAACCAGACGTACACCCCAGAAGATTTAGATTTTCTATTGCTGTTGTCAATGCAATGTTACTATGAGTTTCAGATTCTGGCTTCAACGTCGGATCTGTTACTTGTAACGCAGAATTGTTTGCCGCTGTGAATCCCACCTTGTCTCCTCTGTGCAATTCTATGTAATCGAACAATGCAAATTGAGAATCATGATTTGAGGTTAATATCATAGTATTTTTTCTTACCAATAACTTCGAATGGAAATGTTTTAGAAATTTTTGGAGAGTTCTTGATAAAGCCGCCGGATCGTCTCCTATCTCTGTATGTATTCGAAATAATGAAAGTGCTCGCTTTATTTCAACTTCTTTTTCAGTGGCAGGGTCGCTGAGGCTGTACACTCTTCTGGTAAGTTCGGGTATTTTGCCATCGGCATAGTAAAAAGCATCGAACCAGTTAGCTAGTAACTTTATGCTACTTCTTTTGATCCCGTTTAGGGCATACTGCAATATCTTGCTATCAACTTCATTTGAACATGTAGGAATCCACCGAAGAGGATCAAAACCGAGTTGGCTATATTCTCTTACAAGGTCCCAAAAATTTTGATCCAATCATATCTCTCCTATAATCAGCCTGATTTTATCAATAATATAATGAAAGAGACTGATTAATAAATAGAACATTGGCGGCGGGATTAATTAAAATCTTAAATTTCGATATCCATGGCATATCAGTTTGAACTTCTCAGAAGCCTCATTATTTTATACCTGACAGGATTAGGCTAGGTGTTTTCTTGATTGGTTGGACAAATAATTATATGCCCAGTATACGTAATTACATACAATTACGATGAAAACTATAAAGCCTATAAAGCCTACATCATTCGAGCTTCAAAAACATGCACATGAGATGGAGAGTAAATCTGCGCAGGAAGTTTTGGATTGGGCCATAGCCACCTATGGGTTAAATATAGGTCTCGCTTCAAGCTTTGGCGCAGAGGATGTTGTTATAATCGATATGATGGCTAATATTAATAAGAAAAAAACGAGAATTTTCACTTTAGATACAGGACGGCTTAATCAGGAAACTTACGATTTAATGGATACTATCAGGAAAAAATATGATGTTCATTTAGATGTATATTTTCCAGATAACGAAGAGGTCGAGGAAATGGTTAGTACCAAAGGTTTGAATTTAATGTATGAGAGTGTAGAAAACAGGAAACTTTGCTGCGAAATAAGAAAAGTTCACACTATCAACAGAGCACTAAGCTCGCTTGATGGATGGATAACAGGTTTGCGAAGAGATCAAACAGTAACGAGAGTGCAAATTAAGAAAATAATGGTTGATTCTTCTCACAATAACATCGTAAAAGTTAATCCTTTAGCAGACTGGAGTGCTGCAATGGTTTGGGATTATATACACAAAAATAATGTCCCCTATAACACGTTACATGACATGGGTTATCCAAGTATAGGTTGCGAGCCCTGTACAAGGAAGGTGGGGTCAAATGAGGATCCAAGATCCGGAAGATGGTGGTGGGAAAATGATGTCCATAAAGAATGTGGTCTTCACTCGGCTCCAACTCGACGGCACATAAGTAGAGAATAATTTGAGAGGTAATAGCATACCCAAGCCGCATGGGGATAAGCTAATAAACCGATTTGTTACCACAAAGCGAGATATCAACGAGACCCTTTCAGTTAAAGTAACTGACGATCTTAGGAACGACATTGAGAACATTGCTGATGGTATTTTCAGCCCATTAGAAGGGTTTGTAGGGGAAGACGAGTTCAGGAGTATAGTCCAATTTGGACGACTAAAGAATGGTTTACCTTGGACTATCCCGATAATTTTGGATGTCGATGAAACAACAGCAACTCAGATGAAAGATGCTGTAGAAGTCATTTTGAGTACATACAATGAGAGTTTTGGACTAATTAAAGTGGAGGAAGTCTATTCTTTTGATAAACTAGACGTAGCAAAGGCAATATATAATACAACTGATATAAACCACCCCGGCGTTAGTAAAACTATAGGAATGGGAAATCGTCTCATCGGAGGGACGATTGAACTTTTAGCGAGAATCCCTAGATCATCGTTGCGAAATCACAGAATGAACCCACTTGAGACAAGATCGGAAATTCAAAAGAAAAGTTGGGAGAATGTGGTAGGATTCCAAACACGGAATGTTCCTCATATTGCACATGAAATGTTGCAGAAGGCTGCTTTAAATATTTACGATGGGCTTTTCATAAACCCGCTCATTGGGAAAAAAAAAGCAGGCGATTTTAAGGATACCGTAATTCTAGAAACATACGAGGTACTTTTAGAGAATTATTATCCTAAAAATAGGATTTTATTTGCTACTCTTCATACTGAGATGAGGTACGGCGGACCCAAGGAAACGATTCATCACGCGATCATGAGAAAGAATTTTGGATGTTCCCATTTTATTGTGGGCAGAGATCATGCAGGAGTAGGGGAATACTATAAACCTTTTGCATCACAGGAGATTTTCAGCGACTATCCAGATTTGGGAATCGAGCCAATATTTTTTCCGGCATTTTACTATTGTAAAAAATGCATCAGCTTTGCAAACGAGAGAACCTGTCCACATGGGGAAGAATACAGAAATGAGTTGAGCGGCACAAGGATGAGAAAAATGGTTGGCTCTGGTGAGGTCCCTGCTGAAAACTTGATGAGGCCAGAAATCTCAAGATTAATACTGTCATATGAAGATCCATTTGTTGAATGATAACTATTGATCCATAGCGTATTGATTTCATTTCTGTAAACTCAGCTTGTTTTCCTTCTTACATAATTTGGCTAAATTCTATGTTAATAAATTAAGCAATATATTGTTAGCCTGAATCAGAACATAAGGGTTTCAAAAGAACCATCGAATTTTGCCTTATAATACACGTCAGCACGCCGGGTAAATAAACCAACCTCTAGGACGCCTGGGATGCTCTTAACTTCTATTTCTCTTCTCTGTGGATCTTTAAAAGATCCAAACTGGGTATCAAATATTATATTTCCACTTTCTGTAATATATGGATAGCCCTTTTCCAAGGTTCGCAAGGTCGGGGCTGTACCGATCTCGTATAATTTCCTCCCAACGAAGGATCGAGCAAATTGATGAACTTCAATAGGGATAGTCCTGTTAAACGCATCGACAAACTTACTTGAATCTGCTATAATAATTACTTTCTTGGCTGCATAAATCAGTATCTTCTCCTTTGATAATGCACCTCCACCACCCTTTATCATATTAAAATCGGAATCAATCTGGTCAGCGCCATCAAAGACAAGGTCAATTTGACGAACGCTATTTTCGTCGACTACGTCCAGGCCGTATTTTTCAGCCTCTATTTTTATTTGCAGTGAAGTAGCCGTAAATTTCAACGTTTCCATGTTTACGGACTTCGATATTTCTTTTATGAGAACGGCCATTGTACTGCCACTGCCTAAACCTATACACTGGCTATCCTTTACGAATCGGTTTACTGCATCTACCGCAAGCTCACAAATAGCAGTCTGCAATAGAGACTTGGAATGCATATCAAACAATATAGAAAACTTAACTTTAATCCTTTATGTGATTTCGAGCTTTTGAACCAAGATTAAGATCCATCGTTAGCTGATGCTATTGATTGAAGATTGCAGAAAAAAATTTCACTTGCGAAAAAGTATTGTCAGAGCATCAGCAATCATCAAATCACGTACGCTAAGGTTACTATTGGCATAAAGCACAAAAGCACAACTAATTTTTAGATACTGATAAAAGATTCTTCAAAGATCCATTAATTGTACAAGAACAATAATACTGGTAATATGACATCAAAGTTCTGTTCACAAATCCAGGCGAGACAATTCTCTAAATGGTTCATTAATCTTAAACTTCTATTTGCGAGCTGTACAAATTCGCTAAAGCGTCCCTCTTCATATTTATAGCTACAGGGGTTGTTCCAGATATTGTTTCCCCTGTCTTGGGTTCAAAAACGCGGTAATCATCACTACTAGCTTTCTCTAACCCAGCTAATGCCTTAATGACTTCTTCTTGCATGTCGCCTATACTTCTTTCTATACTTCGACTTGCGATCTGTGCATCCTTAGGAGTAGATGTTTTCACTGTGACATCTGACGGTGTTGCTAGATCATGAGGGAGGCTTTCTTCCTTAACAAAATTTGTCTGATGTCTTTTGAAGGCCTCCAAAGATATTCCGAGTCGCTGTGAGAGTTCGAATAGCTTGGAATCTATAGCCGTAATCTTCGTTTCTATTAACGAAACAAGCCTGTCACGTCCCTGGGAAAGTTCGACTAAATCAGCCACTGATTGCAATTCTTCAATTTTTTTGTTATAAAAGCTAATTTGTTGCCGATATTTTAACAATAACTTGTTACGTTCAGCCAGATCAATTTTACGTTTTTGAGCTGCCTCATAAGAATGTGCAATGGCTTCGGAGGCTAGACTTTTTTCAAAGACTAATAACTGAAGCTCGGACTTTGCAGCATCCGATGTTTTCATTAACTTTTCTCGGCTCTTGGCCGATGAACTTTTTTTAATTTTAGATATCCTTCCAAGAGCTATCGCTGATAGGACACCAGCCAGGGAAGAACTCGCTATCAGAAGGATTTCTTCAGCCAATAGCATATATGCCATGATAAAGGCGCCATCCAAACAGTTAAGTCTTTTTACTGAATTTACTGCTTGGAAGAAAGTTTGGATCCAGAATTCCTAAATCCTAGAGCCTGGTCTTTTGATCCAATTAAATTTCCTCATTTTTGGGTCAGGATAACCACACTTTGCGCACTGTTTTCCTCTTTTATGGAAAGAATTGTGACCACATCTTCTACATCTAATATGTGTTTTTTTTCGGGTAAACTTACCCATTGAAGTAGTGCCCTTAGTCATATTATCTCACCGTAATGTGCTACTACACGGGAGGGGGCGAAATAATAACGACGTTGTCCCCTCTAACCACAATAGTTCCCAAGTCATTCGACTTGTTATCTTCTAACAGTTCAACCGATTCTTCTAGTAATAAATTCATGTGTTGGTCGAAGCCATGGAGATTACCTCTGATAACCTTTCCGCCTTTTAATTTTATCAGCACAACTTTGCCTAGGCTCTCATCAAGAACCTTAACTGCCATATCTACTGACAACGCTATATCTACCTACAGGTAAAGCACAAGGTAGGTATATATTAAAATTTCATTATCCAGACATTTTTCAAATAAAGTATTGCAAATTCAGAGGCTAATCCAATTCAAGAATTGTTTGGATTAGTTTTTTTATAATTTCATGAAGAAATTGCTTACCCTTTCTTGCAGTAGCATTCCTAGGGTCACCCCATACTCCATTACCCGTTATCCTTGGAAGTGCACCCGGGGATGTAGTAATACTAGAGTAGGCCACCTTGGACTTTAATAAGCTCTTAGAATTAGGCTTTGCCTTATTCATTTTGACTAATTCCGGGGATATTGCCAGAACAAGTGAAGTTTCTACATAACCTGCATGGTCAAAATCACTTTGCAACAAGTGCCAATAATTTATAGCATATACAGTACTACTAGTCGAAATTTTTCCATCTAAAATTTGACCTATGTATTGTAGCGCCCCAGTGTTTCCATGATGACCATTTAATATTATTATGGTCTTTATTCCATTTTCTGAAAGGGAAGAACATATATCACACATTACACTAGATAACGTAGAATTGCTTAAGGAAACGTTAAACATTGGTTTATGCTCATAAGATACACCATAGGGAATTACAGGCAAGACAAAAGATCTAAGTTGTTCTGCAGTCCTTCTTGCGATGTAATCGACTATTAGAGAATCTGTGGAAACAGGCAAGTGCTCCCCGTGTTGCTCTAGCGACCCCACGGGAATGATTGCTAGAGATGTCTTTTTGATGGAACTCCTAAATTCACGGTCAGTAATTACATAAATAGGTATAGACATTGATAGAAAGAGGCATGCCATACATGCATATCAACTTTGTAGACGAACTTATTCCAAGCCTAATTTAATTTCTGTAGACTCTTCCCCAGTATACTTCTAATCTTCCTTCGAGATATAACTTTATTGCTTCGAGAAGGGTGGAGGCCTCTAAGGCCTGTCCCTTTTTCTTGATACTTTCCAAAGTATCAGATTCAAAAACTTTGAATGAATCTTGGCATATAATGGGACCTTGATCTAGCTCTTCGGTTACAAAATGAGCTGTGCATCCGACTATCTTTGCTCCTCTTTCATACGCTTGTACGTAGGCGTACGCTCCAGGGAAGGCAGGAAGCAGTGAGGGATGAATATTGATAATGCGATTGGGATACCGCCAAACAAAATTGGGACTTAGAATCCGCATATATCTGGCAAGGACAATTAGATCAATGTTATATCTTTCAATTAGTTGCAAAATATTGTTTTCCGTTTGTTCTATTTCATCTGTGTAAGCAACTGTATGGAATGGTATGCCATAGTTATCTCCAATTGATTTTAAACTACTGTCGCTACCAATGATAACTGGGAGATTGGCCTTGATCCCACCTGTTCTGTTTGAATCTAAAATTTTTAGAAGACAATGATCCTCGCGGCTGGCTAGGATAGCGACATTTTTAACTCTAGTAGGCTCCTCATAATGAACTTTAATCTCCATCTGTAATCTTTTAGATAGTTGTTTTAAACCATCATCAAGCATAAGCGGATTAATACTTTGGAATGATGCTTCCAGGTGCATTCCAAAAAGTCCTCGTACCACTTTTTGTTTAATTTGTTCAATATTACCGCCACTCTTGAAGATGAAATTGGTGATGTCAGCAACAACTCCTTCACGGTCCTTCCCAATAACTGTAATTTCTGCCAAGGTTTTTTCAGTATTCGTCATGCTTCGATTATGATGGTAGGCTGAGACGAACATAAACCTTGCATTATAAACAAACATTTAATTAAGACATTATTCAAATGTTTGAATACTCCCACAATGCATAAACAATGCTTTTTGAGGATTAAGTCTTTTTGTCAATGAATTTCTTCAAATACTATATAGTTAGAGCTCATCTTTTATGAAACAGCAACAAAAGCCACAAAAGCCTGCAAAACCAAGAAAGGACTATGATTATAACAAGCCCATAGGAAAGTGTGTAGTGTGCTATACTCTCTCCAATTGGCATTGTTATGATTGTAGCAATGATTTCTGTGGAATTCATTATGAAGACCATAAACAAAAGAATCTTTGCATTAAGGTGCTATGAACAGTGAAGATTTAACTGAGTTTGAAAAAAAGGTCAGAATTAACTTCGAGATATTATACGATTTCCTATCCTAAAAGGACTCATGACTTTGTAAAGATGAATTTTGGATTTAGCGTGGAATGAAGTATACGTAGCACCCACTAAGTCCTAAGAAATAGATCTAAAAACGAACTCCCCCATGACCCAATTTTCTAGTATCTCTGACCAAAGAGCTCATATATCTGATTACCAGCTGCTACATTATAGATATAGTGCCAATCTCAATTCCTCAGGTTTCATTCATAATAATAGGTCAGGCTAAGAAATCACGAGGTAATAATAAGCGCGCATTATGAATCTCGCTAGAAAATACTCACCACCTAGGAAGTAGTCGCCGGCTTATGCATAAGTATTCTGTTTATAGAATGTTATATGGTAATCCAACAAATAGGTGATAATTTGCGAGCTATGCCAATTTACGACACCAATTAAGGAGTGCGGGGGGTGGGATTTGAACCCACGAATCCCTAAGGAACAGGGTTGTAGGAGTATATTCTTTTTTTTACCTGGCTCATTCTAAGCTTCGCCCACTTTTCCTCTATTATTTCGTTTAAGAGAAAGAGACCTGCGCCGTTGGCCAGGCTTGGCAACCCCCGCCTAGCGTATTTAGTTTAATCGGCCGCCAAATTTATCTATTGTTAATTCTGATAAATTGTAACCAAAATTGCAAGAACACAGATCAAGATTATTTGGAACTAATGGTGTTAGAGGAGTATTTGGTAAAGAACTTACCCTTAGTAGCATAATCGATCTTTCATACTCTCTTGCTTCTTACTTTAAAGAAGGATCAATTATTATAGGATACGATGGAAGGGTATCAAGTCCAATTTTGTCCAAATTGGTGCGTTCGGCCGTCAATTCCGCTGGATTAGATGTGGCAGATGCGGGACTAATTCCTACGCCATGCCTACAATACGGAGCAAAGTACCTTGGCTTTCGTGGAGGAATAATGATAACCGCTTCACACAATCCTCCTCAGTATAATGGCATCAAACCATGTGCATCAGACGGCGTAGAGATTTCGAGGTCCGACGAGTTGAAAGTAGAACAGATTTACTATACAAAAGAATTTTCCAAAGTCGATGGTCTCGGAAGAGCGTATGTTCACACTGACGTAATCGATTCATATATTGAATCAACCTTGCAGTTGTTAGATATCGGTAGCATTAAAAACCGTAACTTCACCATTGTAATGGATACAGGCAATGGTGCCCAGGCACTAGTTGCACCTTTCTTGTTAACAAAGTTAGGGTGTAAGGTTATTATTATTAATGGCAATATAAATGGAAATTTTCCTGGTCGTGGATCAGAACCGACATCAGATAATTTAGGAGTACTAACCAATATGGTAAGGAAGATGAAGGCTGATTTCGGTGTAGCATATGACGGCGATGGGGATCGCGCCATTTTTTGCGATGACAAAGGAACAGTACATTTCGGTGATAAGACTGGAGCATTATTAGCTAGACATTTGTTAAGAACAAGGCATAAGGGTACAGAAATTGTCTGTCCTATTAATACATCCATGGTTCTGACGTGGGTAGTAGAAGAGGAGAGATCGAAGGTAACTTATACGAAAGTCGGAAGCGTTGATGTATCAAGAGAAATGATAAAACGTAAAGCGGTTATTGGACTTGAAGAGAATGGCGGTTTTATGTATGGGAAATTAAATCAGGTAAGGGATGGTGCCCTTGCTACCGCCCTCATCTTGGAGATGCTAGCAGCATCAAAGAATAAAAGATTATCTGATATGATTTCTTCTCTGAGAAACGTTTTCCAATATAAATCAAAATTTGTATGTTGTACCAAACAACTTGCCAATAATATCATAAATTTATGTTTGCAGCACGGCAGCCCTAAACGAGTTGAAACCATAGATGGGGCCAAAATTTGGGTAGACGATGAGACCTGGATTATGATAAGGCCTAGTGGTACAGAACCAATAATTAGGGTGTATGCAGAATCCACTGATAAATTGCTGCTTGATTCGAAAGTTGAAGAGTATCAGAGATTAATTATAAACAATCTAGAGCGATAATTAATACGCCGCAAATAGATAACATTTTTAATACGCATGCTTTTTCCTAACAGCAGAATAAGATGATCCCAATGGGTGATAAATAATATATGAGTAAACCTTACTATGTAAAATTCGAAACTCCTAAAGATATTGTGAATGCAGTTTACGAAGCAGTCCGATTATCAAAACAAAGTGGAAAGGTCAGAAAGGGCACAAATGAAACAACAAAAGCAATAGAACGTGGTAGTAGCAGACTTGTAGTTATTGCTGAAGACGTAGAACCACCAGAGGTGGTTGCACACCTACCAATTCTCTGCGAGGAGAGAAATACGGCGTATATATTTGTCCCAAGCAAACAGCAGCTAGGAGCCTCTCTTGGCATAGATGTTGGTTCTGCAGCTGCCGCAATTCTAGATGCTGGAGAAGCCCAGCATATGGTTGAACAAGTAATAAGTTCTATTGCGAGTATGAAAGTTAAGAAGGAGTAAGTACAGGTAGTTGAGCAAGACAGCAGAAGAAAGGATAACTCCGGCTGAGGTTATTCAAATTGTGGGGAGAACAGGTATTGCAGGCGAGGTGATTCAGGTTAGGGTTAAAGTGTTGGAAGGGAAGGATAAAGGCCGTATCTTAACTCGAAACGTCAAGGGTTCAATAAGAATGAACGATATATTGATGCTTCGCGAGACAGAGCGCGAAGCACGTAAAATAAAGTAGAACGGTATATGGATATAGTGGTAATACAAATTTATGAGTAAAATTACAACATCTTTACGTAATTGCTTCTTTTGTGGAAAACACGTCTCCACAGGACACGGAATTATGTTTGTAAGAAATGACGGTTCTATTCAATGGACTTGTTCAGATAAATGCAAAAAAAATCTACGGAAATTGAAACGCGATCCAAGAAAGTTAAAGTGGACTACTAAATACGTAAAGGGTGGCGTAAAAGTGAAAAAATAGCATCATGGTCATTGAACAAACTCTTATTGTCCTAAAACCCGATGGTTTTAAGCGTCAGCTGGTAGGCAAAATCCTCGCTAGATTTGAAGAAAAGGGTTTGCAAATCAAAAATATTAGATCATATGAGTTTAGCGAAGAAAAGGCTAAAGAATTTTACTCTGTACACAGAGGAAAGCCTTTTTTCAGTGAATTAGTCTCGTTCATTACATCTGGCTTGGTGGTGGCATGTATTCTTGAAGGCAATAATGCTATTAGGGCAGTTAGAAGTATGGTAGGCACGACAAGCTCCTATGATGCTGCTGCGGGTACCGTGAGGGGCGACTTTGGCCTCGGGATTACGGATAACCTTATTCACGCATCAGATTCATCTGAAAGCTTCATAAAAGAGTCACAGGTCATTTTCAATAGTAGCTAAGTGCAGTTTCGCCAACCCGTAGTAGTTGTATTGGGTCATGTAGACTCTGGAAAAACATCATTATTAGATAAGATAAGAGGCACTGCAGTTCAGACGCGTGAGGTCGGAGGAATCACGCAACATATTGGAGCAAGTTTCTTTCCGATTGATACAATTAAAGACATCACAGGCCCGCTTTATCAAAAATTGGCTAAATCGGGGACTCAAATCCCAGGGCTACTAGTAATTGATACACCGGGCCACGAGGTTTTTGCAAACCTAAGAATACGTGGTGGTTCCGCAGCAGATATTGCAATTGTAGTGATAGATATAAACAAAGGATTTGAAGCACAGACCATTGAAAGTATCGAGATCCTCAGGAAAAGGAAGGTTCCTTTCGTTATTGCCTTAAATAAGCTAGATATGCTTCCGGGATGGCCAAAGAGTAGCAATCTGCTAGTTAGTGACCAAATAACCAAACACGATATTGCGCTTCAGACGGCCTTAGATCAGAAAATCTACAATGTAGTAGGTTCTCTTTCAAGGTTAGGATATAATTCTGAAGTGTTCTGGCGTGTCAAAGAATTTACAAAGGAATTAGCAATCGTGCCTGTAAGTGCTACAACAGGCGTTGGAATTCCTGAATTACTAGCGGTTTTGGTAGGTCTAGCACAGCAGTATATGGGTAAGAGGCTTGAACGGCACGAAGGGACTGCTAAGGGACTAATTCTTGAAATTGATGAAGAGGTAGGACTAGGGCCGTCTGCCAATATTATTTTGTTGGACGGCATTATAAATCAAGGTGATAGTATCATGGTAGCTAAGAAGAATAGCGCTATTGTCACAAAAATCAAGGCATTACTTGTACCAAGACCGCTTGATGAGATGCGTGATCCCAGAGATAAATTCAAACCAGTTAATCAGGTAGTTTCAGCGGCAGGTCTAAAAATAACATCCCCTGATTTGGATGGCGTTTTGGTTGGTAGTCCTCTCTATGTTATTGAGAGAAAAGAGGATGAAGAGAAGCTACGGGCCATGGTAGAATCAGAAATTAAGAGTGCCATTGTCAATACTACTTCTAATGGAATAATCCTAAAGTGCGACACAATTGGTTCACTTGAAGCAATCACGGATCTGTTAAAGAAAGCACGTATCCCGATTCAGACCGCAGATATTGGCCACATAACAAGGAGAGATATAATTGCAGCATCAGCGGTACAAGATAAAGATAGGTATCTAGGGGTAATACTAGGCTTTAATGTTAAAATTTTGGATGATGCACTTAAGGAATCGCAAGAGAGGGGAACAAAGATTTTTACCGGAAAAATAATTTACGATCTAGTTCGCAATTATACAGAGTGGGTTGTATATCAAAAAGAACATGAGGAATACATTCTGTTTAATGAGATACACCCGGTTTGTAAATTCGAATTTATGAAAGGATTTGTATTTAGACGTAATGATCCAGCAGTCTTTGGGGCAGAAATATTAGTCGGAACACTTCGCCACAAAGTCCCAATCATAAATCAATTTGGAAAGAAGATTGGCATTGTACATCAAATTCAGGAAAAGGGGAAAACAATGGATGAGGCAGTACAAGGAATGCAGATTGCGGTTTCGATCAGGGGTCCTTCTATTGGCAGACAAATTAATGAAGGCGATATCTTTTACACAGACTTAAACAGCAAGGAGGCCAAGATTCTCCTAGAACGCTTTACCTATCGGTTAAACGAAGCTGAAAAAGAAGTCTTTCATAAGATTGTTACTCTTAAGAGGGCAGCAGACCCAGCCTTCGGATATATTTGAGAGCATTAACTCGAATTATACAATGTCTGGAATGGATCATCTATTGGTACTTCTGTAATAGTCCTTCGAGACCCTTTTCTCCCACTGCACCTACAGCTCTATCAATAGCTTTTCCATTCATAAAAACAATAAATGTAGGAATTGCATATACATCAAATCTCATAGCCACTCCTTGATTATCATCGACATTTAGTCTTCCAAATGTGATTTTGTTTCCATATTTCTTCGCTAACTTGTCAAAGATTGGAAGCATAAATTGACAAGGCCCACACCATGTTGCCCAAAAATCTACTAATACAGGCTTGTTACCATCCACAATTTCATCAAAATTTTTCTCAGATAGCTCCAAGAGAGTTGAGTTGTTGCTGCCCACATGCATACTAGAAGTTTTATTTTCGTCACTCATGGTTCCTACGATATACAGGAGCGATTTCATATTTAAGATTTTTTAATTGGCTATTATCAATGAGACTTTAGATCGATACGATCTTAAAGATCTAATAAAAACTTAATAATAACCTTATTTTTTGCCATCTTGATTTCCATTTCATGGTAAGTTATCGCTTTAACTTCCACTTTGTAACCATGTTTTTCTAAGTTCAAGGATTCTCCTTTTGCAACACAAGACAGAAAAAATTTATTATCATTTGAAACAATCTTAACTTTGAAATCTGATAATACAATTTTTTCTAGAATAACAAGTAACAGAATTCTCTCTAGCCAGTCATAAAGTAGACTCTTCAGATCATATCCTGATATCTCAATTTTAATCTGTAGAATGTGAGAGATAGAATAGAGATCGAACATAGTATCAATTAGGCCGCAGGCAGAATTTTCAAAGGCTTGCTCCAAATTTTCTCCATAAGCCTCAATAATGGAGTCTGACGTATGCTCCAGGTGGCGAAATTTTAGCCTTGACATTATAAACTTCAGAACTGTGTGGTTTTAATAACTAATCGTAAAATCTAAATGCTAACACCAGGTGCCTTGTATTGTGAATTTGGAACTTCCTCGTGGAATGAGAGATATCGAGCCAGAAGAGTTCTCTAGTATCAATTACATCAAGGATAAATTTCTTGATACTATAACCTTATTTAACTTTAAGGTAGTGGAGCCGTCTCCACTAGAAATGCTTGCCACATTAGAGGCTAAGGGTGGCGCATCAATTTTCGATGAAATTTATAGCTTCCGTGATAAGGGCAATAGGAACATTGCATTAAGGTTTGACCTTACTGTTGGTTTAACACGCTTCATATCACGAAGAAGGGATTTGAAAATGCCTGTCAAACTTGCAGCTTTTGCAGGGGTATGGAGATATGATGAGCCCCAGTCTGCTCGATACCGTTACTTCCATCAGTGGGATTTAGAGATTTATGACTCATTTAATCCTGAATCAGATGCTGAGATAATCCAATTCGTTTCAATTTTTTTAGCAAAGCTAGGACTGAACGTTATTATTGAAATAAATGACAGGCAGTTGGTTGAAGAGTATATTAAGGATAATCTGGGTGTCTCCGACCGAAATACTATTCTTGCAATGTTCAGGGCAGTCGACAAAGTACCGAAGAAAGGAACAAAATCAGTAATTGATGAGTACGAAAATAAAATTGATTCGAGATTATTGAGTAGGCTAGTTGATTTCTCAAATATCAAAGGCAGTCCTGAGGAGGTGTACTCAGCTAGTGATGTAAAATATTTGTCCAACTGGACTAAACTGTCTAGACTCATGGATTCATTAAAAGCACGAGGGGTTAATAATGCTCGAATTAATCTCGGAATAGTGCGTGGTCTAGATTATTATTCTGGAATCGTTTTTGAGGCCTCTGATCCTACACTTCAGCTAGGAACATTGGTGGGTGGCGGTAGATATGACAGCTTGACCGCAGCATTCGGAAGAAAAGACATGGGTGCTTCGGGTGCTGCAGGTGGGGTTGAAAGGATAATGATAGCAATGAAAAAGCATGGTATTCTAAAAGAAATATCAAAACCATTAGTTTACGTTGCTTCTACATCAAGTGCTGCCAAATATAAAGTCCTAGAAATAGTTTCAAATTTGCGCAGGGACAGAATAACTGCAGATTATGATATTCAGGGTAGGACATTACGAAAGCAAATTGATGATGCATACGCAAAAGGAGCAACTATAGCATTGATTATTGAACCTGAAGAAATCGACAGGGGTCAGATAACTGTCAAGCACATGAAGGACGGTAGTGAAAGCAAACAAAAGATAAACGAGTTAACACAAATTGTCAGCGACATACTATTACAACAATAACCTCCTACCCCATTTTTGCACGAGTTTTTAATAAGCGATGGAAAAGATTTCGTAGATTTTCTTAAAATCATGAAACTTAATTTAGTTCGGGTTGGTTTGCAGTAAATTATAGCTGAAGATAAATGGTGGCGCATTGATATTTCATGCTTTAAGTGTTTCCAAAATCTTTTAATTCCACAAAAATTCAGAAAAGACAATTGAGCCGCCCTTGTCCATGTGTTTATGTCTAGCTTCATCCATAAATTAGAGTATTATAGTCTTCTATACTAAGCCTACAATAATATCACTTGCAATGCTTAATGTTTTTTTATACAATAAAATTGCCAATATCAGAAAGGAGAAAAGACATAGAACCGCTTAAATTTATGTCAAGCCATATAGTCTGCTCTACCGAATTGTCAATGACAACTAGACCATTAATACAATCAGGCGAATTCTTAATCACTTTATTTGGCAATTCCTTAGTTTACGATATGTTATGAGAAGAATTAATTAGTTCTCTAAACTAGAGGTAGTATAGAAGGTTGACTGATGTTATTTCCCATGATATTATTATTGTTGGTTCCGGTCTAGCTGGACTCCGAGCAGCTCTTTCTTGTGTTGCGACCGACCATAGGCTGAGTATCGCAGTAATCTCGAAAGTACAAGTAATGCGTTCACACTCCGTATCAGCCGAAGGAGGGACAGCTGCAGTACTATTTGAAGAAGAAGGCGACAATCAGGAATCTCACATTTATGATACCATCAAAGGCAGTGACTTTCTAGCAGATCAAGATGTAGCAGAACGATTAGTCTCGAATATACCTTATGAGATTTACCAGTTAGATCACTGGGGAATGCCATGGTCTAGGAGAAGAGATGGGAGAATAGGTCAGCGCAAGTTTGGTGGGTACTCGTTTCCTAGAGCTACATATGCACAGGACAAGGTGGGATTTTACGAAATGCAAGCGCTTTACGATACTTGTCTAAAATATGATAATATTCATTTTTATAACGAATGGTTCTGTACAGCGATTCTTGTTGATGAAAGTAGGTTTGGTGGCTTAACTGCAATTGAAATCAAATCTGGCGACTTCATGAAATTAAAAGCACCAGCGGGAATTATTTGTACTGGTGGAGCGGGCCGGATCTACACTTTTTCTACCTATGCCTATTCTTCTACGCCTGATGGTCTGGATATGGCATATCGTGCAGGTCTTGCTTTAAAAGATATGGAATTTGTGCAATTTCATCCTACAGGTATACTGCCCTCAGGCATATTGATTACAGAAGGTGCAAGAGGTGAAGGCGGCTACCTTATTAATAATAGAGGAGAAAGATTTATGAAAAAATACGCTCCGGAAAAACTCGAATTGGCGCCTAGAGATGTAGTTTCACGGTCAATGATACGAGAGATTCAGGAGGGGGGAGGTTTTAAGCATGAATCTGGATTGGAATGCTTAAAGCTAGATCTGACACACCTAGGAGCCCAGGACATAAATGAGCGTTTAGCAGGAATTAGAGAAATTGGGATAAAGTTTTCTGGCGTCGATATTATTGATGAACCAATTGAGATTAGGCCAGTCTGTCACTATATGATGGGTGGAATTCATACAAATATTGACGGAGCCACCGAAATGAGTGGATTGTGGGCTGCAGGTGAGTCAGCTTGTAACAGCACACACGGTGCCAATCGTCTGGGAGCAAATTCTACTTCCGAGTGTCTCGTATGGGGAACAATCACAGGAAAACTAGCCGCAGAATATGCACTAAAGCATAAGGTCACTACCTCTTCTAAAGAAGAACAACGTCAGGTTAGTGAAGAAGAGAAGCGAATATACGATGGAATCTTCAGAGGAAAAGGTGATGTTAATCCGTATGAAATCAGAAAGGCATTGACAGATACCATGGATACCAGTGCATATGTTTTTAGAACCGAAGAAGGCTTATCAGAGGGTTTAAAAAAAATTCGAGCATTAAAGGCCGCATCATGGCAGCGTATAGACGATAAAGCAAAAGAATACAATACGAATTTCATAAATGTACTTGAGCTAGATTCTATGCTGAGAACGGCAGAAATAGTATTGCTGGGGTGTTTGAACCGTCGTGAATCTAGAGGAGCCCATTCCAGAATAGATTATCCAACAAGGGATGACACTAATTTCCTGAAACATAGTCTTGCATACTACACGGCTCAGGAGCCTAAGATGAGTTGGTATCCTGTGACTTTCACCCGTTACGCGCCTGTGGAGAGAAAATATTAATGAAAGCATCAAAACGAACTAGTATCAGTGACAACCGATATATAGATCGAGACAATCGAGAGGGTGTAAAAGGATGGCTTAACCCCTTTAAATATAGCTGGGAAAGGGTATCGTATTGGCTGCAGCGGCTCACGGGGGTTTTTTTATTGGTCTATTTTATAGGTCATGTGTTTGAGACCAGTTCTTTAGCGGTAGGCGAAGACGCTTGGAATGCGATGTTGCAGCTTACTCAAACGATTTGGGGTCACCTTTTTCTGATTCTAGTAATAGGAACAAGTACTTTTCATTCAGCAAATGGTATTAGGTTAATATTTACTGAAAATGCAAATGGGCTTGGAAAGGCGGGGAGGCCAGACTATCCGTACAATCCTCTCTCGCTCAATTATCGCCAAAAATCTGGAATATGGGTTGCATTAATATTAGCTGCAATAGCAATGTTATATGGTACTAGGGTGCTATTCGGCGCAGAATAAAAGGATATAGCACATAGGAAAGGATTGGGACTAAGAATCATGATGCTTCGCGAAAGTCAGATAATGAAAGTACATTATGTAACTGCCATAGCAGCATTATTTGTAGTTAGTGTACATATAATCATGCGTGTAATAATGCCCTTTACGATGAGCCTTACCTACGAAAACGTCGTAGCAAATTACCACAATATCCCATATGCCATACTCCTAGAATTGATACTCGTACTCATTGCAATTCATGGATTCAATGGATTAAGAATCATATTGCTCGAATATAGGCAGGGCAAAACATGGGATGGCATAGTTAATATATTTAGTATAATAGCAATGATGGCTGTCATTACATACGGTACCAGAACGATAATCGTGGCCAACGGACTTGGATTTGGATAAAATGAATGGATTAATACAGAGAATCGGAATCATTAAGAAAAAAGGCATACAAAAAAATAAGTGGAGGAAAAACTCGGAGATAATTCGTAACAAAATCCTTGTCAAAGTATTAAGAGCAAATAGGATAAGAGGAGATTCAGTTCATTACGATACTTTTGATATACCGGTCCAACGCTGGTCAACTGTGCTCGATGCTCTACTGTACGCAAAGAGCTATCTCGACAGCAGCATAGGGATAAGATACTCTTGTAGAATGGCTTCATGCGGATCTTGCGGGATGAAAATTAATGGTATTCCTAGACTAGCTTGTTATACCAAGATATCAGAATTGGAAGGCAACACAATCGTTTGCGAGCCCCTTTCAAATTTCCCACATATTCGTGACCTAGTTACTGATTTTACGCAATTCTTTGAACATCACAAAGATATGAAACCGTACATACAAAATGAAAATGCGCTAACTTCTGATATCAAATTATCTGAATACAAACAACTGCCAGAAGATGTTGACAAATATTTACAATTCTCATATTGCATTAAATGTGGCCTCTGCTATTCAGCCTGCCCTTCAGTAGGTACAGATACTAAATTCCCTGGGCCTCAGGCACTCGCACAGGCTTACAGATATTTTGCAGATAGCCGTGACACTGCTACAAAAGAGCGACTTGATACTGTAGACAATAGGCACGGCATTTGGAGATGTCATTTCGCTGGATCATGCAGCGTTGTCTGTCCAAAAGGTGTGGATCCAGCCCTAGGTATTCAATTACTTAAAAGACATCTTATGAGCAATTCAAAGAACCAAAAGAGGATAGCCGAATTGCAGGATAGGAGCAAGAGCTAATATTCCAAATTAGTTAGGCTTCCTTGTTTCTGTTTTACGTTTATTTATTTTAATGTAGTTGCAATGTTAAAATCAGGATTTGGTGGGAAGTTTGCTTTCATTAACTTGCTTATTAATTGCATCAGCCATGAAATGGTTGCTAACGTTGACTTTAACTTCTTGAATCTCTTGGAGGTTATAGATATTGTCTCTAACATCCTGGGCAATTTTAAAGCCAAATACTGCAGGGCAGAAGGGACTAGTCAAGTGTAGGTCGACACTAACCTTTCCATTATTTATATCAACCTTGTCTATTAGTTCTAATTCCATAATAGAGACACCGATTTCAGGATCTACAATCTTAGTTAGCTCCTCAAATATCAACCTACGAGTCTGTTGAAGATCTTGGCTCATTGTTATAATGAAGTTGTTTATGTATATATATTTTCATATGACAAGAAATATTGTATTAATGATTAGCGTAAGCTGGTGGAGCAGAGTAGTGAATCTAGGAAGTGTAATTGATGACACTATACGGTCAAATACCTACTGCAAGGTTATGTTAGATCGGGCTTAAATAAAACATTCTAGCTATTATCTAACTAATTTAGGGAATTATCAAAAGCATAACGTTGACCAACCTACTCTATTAGCCTATGGGACTCGTCCAAGAGAACCTCTGGTTAGATCAAACGACAAGTCAGAAGCAAAGGGCTTTTAAATTTGAGAAAAGGTTTGATAGTATCAAGAAGAGAAAGCGATCCGCTTTGAGCGGTTGAATATTTTACCATGATTATATTCAGAAATCTTTGCATAAGCAAGTAATGCAGCAATTGTCTTACAGTCTTGGATCTCTCCATTAAGACATTTTTTAATCGCAGTAGATACTTTCATTCTCCTTATCTCGATGTCTTCATCATCATCAAGGTTTCCCCTTTCTATTTTTTTTAAGTTTGTAGCAATGAAGACGTCCATAATTTCAGTATCATATCCTGGTGCAAGATACAGTCGAAGCATTGGATATATTTTACCTGTACATCCGATTTCTTCGGCCATCTCTCTAACGGCTGCTTCCTGTGGAATCTCCCCTCTTTCTATCCCTCCTGCTGGTATTTCCAAGATTGTTTTTCCTATTGCATGTCTATACTGTGAAACGAAAACGATTAAATCATTTTTAAAAATGGGAATTATTCCTACTGATGGCAGATGCTCAACAACTTCTTTTTTAATTATCTTGTTTTTCAGGTGATATTTATCTAATCTGAAAGAAATATCACCTGAATAGATCTTCTTAGAATCTATTATTCTAATCTCTTTCTTCATTTTGTTACAGTCTTCTCCTTATCATATGAATGATTAGAATTATTGATTACTTTCGGATGACAGGTTGGCAATCTTTCGTTCTACGCACCGAAAAAGCGTGCGCTTAGATTTAATTTCTCCACTTTGTAACTAATTACTGTGGTAAGGAATTCTTTCACCGTGTGCCGTACACATCATGTTGTCCAATTCAAATTGAATGGGTATCTGTGATATATGTATAGTAAAACCATTTTTCATGAGAACACGTATTTTATTACGAAACTATTCCTTATGATATTGATATTCTTCGTCGTGGAAAAATTTTATTGGTAATCCATACGGGCAATCCAGAATGAACAATCTATACAAGCAAAGGTTAATTTTATATGAGATGTTAGGGTCTTAATCTCTGTGGCTTTTATTGATCAGGAGGGTTGCATAATTGTGCCTAGATCCATAAGACCAATTATCGAATACGATGAAACATTCCTAGGTACAAAAAAAGGCGCCAGAAGACAATTCCGTCATAACACCTTACACATTAGAGAATACGATAACCATTACACTTTACATGCAGACGCTATAAATCCGGTAAAGGATCCGATTGGACATTTGGTAGTAGATGCCCCTGAGTATTTGATAGGAACTATTTCCATTCTATGCCTCAAAAAGCAAGCTCAATATCTACTTGAGAAAAAGGAAAAATCGGAAGATAAAAATCAAAGAAATGGAATACTTGATAAAATCATCGGCATATGTATCGCTGGTTCTGCAGCAGCATGCCTACATCATCTTTTATCTTACAAGCGAGATTATTGCTAAATCAAAATGGGAATTTGAACCAAAGTAGAAAGTCCTCCAAAGACTAAAGAACAGGTTTTTGCAAGAAAAAAAGTAAAATTGGGGTTATATTCAGAGCCCTAGAAAATCTAGAAAGCTAAAGTTAAACTCTTGCCAATTATGGTTAAATTAATAAAAGACTTCTGATAAATTGAGAGAGAAAATATTAATGGACCACCCATATAAAAAAAATATGCCAAAGGTATCTTTAAGACTGACTGGATCTACCATACCTCAAATTTGGATACTTGCGATCGACAGGATCTAATGTTTTGCCTTAACTTATACCTTAAAATAATAACGAAATTAGGGCAATGTCCACCAGTGGCACTCTCCGATGTAAAACCCATTACAAATAAGGAAGGAGCGAATATACATACGAAGTGTTCAAAAACAGTCTTGAGATTAGGTTATCGTTATATAGCTCGATTTTGGGATAGGAACCTTTAATGTCACTACACCATCTGCGTACTTTGCAGTTGCAACGACCTTCTCGTCATCCTTGATTGAGATTGGCAGTACTATTTTCTTGTCTAATTTAGTAGGTCTGTGCCTCTGATAAACAATTCCCAGACTTTCCTCATACTCCCTTTTTGCATTAATCGACAAAATATTTCCAATTATCCTAAGATTAATGTCCTTCTTTGTGAATCCCGGTAGATCAATTGTAACGACCAAATCGTTTCCGTCTTCAACTATGTCTATAGCCGGCATTACAAATTCATAAAACTCCTTCGATCTATGGTCTAGCTCTTTCATAATCTCTTTAACAGTGAATTGTACTAAATTCATACTTTAATTTGGTCTTCTCAATATAAATCCTTTCTTTCTAAATTCAGGTTAGGGACACTTAAGGTGCTCAAATAGTTTTTACTTTCCTTCATAAATGAAGGTATATTCAAAAATAATCCATCTGTAATTTATTTTGTAATAGGTAGGCCTGGCTTATTACCCCATTCTCCCCATGAACCCAGATAAATTTTCACATTCTTATAGCCGAGCGTTTTTAAAGCAATGAAGCTATTGGCGGCTCTATATCCGCCTTGACAATATGTTATTATCTCTGACTCTTTTGAAAGATTAGAATATACCTCTTGAAGCTCTTTAGAACTTTTGAATACATTGTTTTCAATGTTCTCTTTCCATTCGATATTCATTGCCCTAGGGATATGTCCCCCATAGGCTGCACGAATTATTTTCCCCTCAAATTCTGGTCTAGACCGTGCGTCAACTAATACAACACTTTTCTTTTTAAGTGAGGATTTAATCTCCTTCAAATCAGCTAGGATCTTAGGATTTTCCGTGCCTTTAAAACTAGAGTGAATGAATGGATGACTTTTTGTTTCTGTCATATACTCATCCTCCTTCCATTTGTCTAAACCCCCATTAAGCATTGCAACTTTAGTGTGTGAAAAATAGAGCAATAGCCATACTCCCCTAGCTGCTGATTGGCCGGAGATCTTGTCGTAGAAAATTACTTCCTTTTTTCTCGTAACTCCAATGTTTGAAAGAAGAATCTTCATTTGTCTATTAAATTGGGCAATACCGGGATTGGAACTATCAATCCAATGAAATTGCATAACATCCATATTAACTGCTCCAGGAATATGGCCCTTAACATAATCGTGAAATGGCCTAGCATCAACTATAAGCAGATCTTTTTTTTTATTTGATAATGCCGCCATAAGCTCATGAGTTGTGACAATAAGTTTCAACAATTTCCATCTGTTTAAGAGTCTATTAATATTTTTTTACTTAGCTATTCAGCCGAACTTGAATGGTGTGACAACACAAAGATCTTTAATTGATGATGATTAATCTAGCAAACTAGTGAGACTGTACTGCAAACCAGCTATATCAGATCGAATTCCTTCTGTTTTGAGGCAAATGTACTACAAGGTTCATTCTCAGCAATTATCCAACTGTTTCACAAACCGGATTTGCCTTCATGATAATGAAATCTAGATTCTGCTTTTTCTTGGACATAATCTTCTTGAAATCGTTCTGTGAACAAGCTATGACCATCATCGTTTTATCCGTAGGGTACACATCGAATGTTGGACCTTGTTGTATTTCCACGTCGCCGATGTAATCTTTAAGTTTTGTTTCGAGAGAAGATAGAAGATCTATCTTGTCGCCCCTCATTTCATTTGGGTCCAATGTCCAAGCGATTGCTACCTTTGTTCTGCTTGCCTTCAAATCACGTTTCTTCAACACGTCCCGTATCTCATCTATTAGGTGTTTGATGTAACCTTCGGTACCTTTGATCGTTCCATTGACAAGATACATCAATGGGCCAGCTCCGCTAAGTAATGATCCTAGTGCTCGTAAATCGTATAAGCCGCTTGATACATCGTCCAAGTACAGCTCGCTAAACGCCCCATTCATTAATTCATTGCTGACCTTACTATCTTTGACGTGTTTACAGATTTCTAAAATACTTGCCATCCCTGTATAGTGGCCTAGGATTCTGATTGAATGTGTGAATTCTGCAGAAATAATATCGACAAAATTCACCTTCATACCTACATCAGGATCGTACAGTAACTTGGCCATCTGACTGTCTTGTCGGGATCTTAGAGAACCAACAAGCGTCTCAGGGCCTGAATTTGTGACAGGCATATAGTAGTAGAAGATATCCTTGCCTATAGACATCCCAGTCAAACGTTCTATTAGTGCGATATTTTCGTTATTGCCTCCAATGCCAGTCGGTAGGGTGTATATGATCGAAGCACCTTTTTTCAAGGCGCGCATCGAGTCTCTAAACTTTGATGTAATATCACTCTTTACCTCTTGGCCTATCTTTCTAATTCGAGGTGCAAAAAAGATGTATGACGCTGCACTAATTGCGATATCAATTGGTTGAAGTGCTAATAATGGCTCATCCTCTATTAGTGAATTAACGTCAGGATATGTTCTAGCGATATCAGGTTTTAAACTTATAGCCATGCGTGCAGATTCATCGATTAATGAAACTTTCACACCCTTGACAGCGATAGAAGAGGCAATTCGATAGCCTTCTGTGCTTAGTCCATATACTGCTGTGCATGTCGATGATGGATCAAAGCTCAAAGCTTTACTGCCTCCTTCTCAAGCATATATACCCTCTCCCCCGTGCTATGTAAAAGGGGGTTAAAGAAAAGGTTTTTTCCAAGGGAATTTACCATTTAATTATCTTTGAGAATCTGGTTTGACATTTTGACGCCAAAACAAGTGATGTTTTTTAAGCCTGCAGTCGATTTACTCCGCAAATCTGGACACGAATTACTATGCACATCTAGGCATTACCGCGAAGCAGTAGATTTAGCAAAGATTCAAGGTCTTAATCTCAAAATTGTTGGTAGACACGGGGGATCTGAAAGATATGAAAAACTCCAAGAAAGTGCAAAAAGAATCCATCAATTGGCTTATGAAATAAGAAAATTTAAGCCTGACATTGCTATCACATTCTCATCCCCAGAAGGGGCAAGGGTCGCTTTTGGGCTTGGAATTAAACATATAGGATTCAATGATTCACCGCATGCCGAAGCTGTTTCAAAACTTACAATTCCTTTGATGGATCATCTCTTCTCACCTTGGGTAATTCCAAATTCTGCTTGGGCGCTATTTGGGATATCGAAGAAAAATATAACAAGATACAGGGCACTTGATCCTGCTGCTTGGCTTAAACGTTGTCCGATGTCGACCTCGCCAGCACGTGTCTTAGCTAATAAATTGAAGCTTGATATGGGTAAGAAGAGCATTTTGATCAGAATAGAAGAATCAAAGGCTTCATATATCGCAGACAAAAATTTGGAACCCACAACTTCTATGGTCGATTCTCTAGTAAAGAATTTTTCAAAACTCGCTAATGTACTTATACTTTGCAGATACGAAGATCAGTTATCTGAAATTACAAAAAAGTATAAAGGAAAAGCACATGTTATACAAAAAGTTATGGATGGAAGGTACTTAATTTCTCTATGTGACGTGTTTATTGGAGCAGGAGGGACGATGACTTCTGAAGCATCATTACTTGGAAAACCCACTATTTCGATGGCACCACTTCCTTTTTATGTCGAAAGGTATCTTGTCGTTTCAGGGCTGGTAAAAAGGGCCTGCAATTCTAAAAATCTTATAAAATTGACCAGAGAAATGATCATGGACAATGGCTACGCTACTAAACAGAAGAAGAAGGCCAAGCGAATCCTTGACAAGATGGACGATCCTGTCGATAAAATATTATCATATGTAGAAAATCTTGCGTAACATTATAAAGATAGTAAAATTGTACGAAAATAAGCCCGGAAGCCCGGTGGAGGTTTAAATTCCGCCGAATGTAGTGGCCAAGCATAAAGGCCTTTGGAGCCTTTGACCCCAGTTCGAATCTGGGCCGGGCTACTCATTAAATTTACTAGTGCTACTCATTGTAGCTTGTTGCATTGTAAATAACATGAAAAAAAGATGCTTAGTATAGACAATGTATCGTTAGTATTGACACTATTTATTACGTACTTTACCTTTTCATTCATCTCACAGATATAGAAGGTTCCTCAGGATGAAAATAATAATCATTATTCACAGGTATTTAGATAAGTTTCTAAACTAAGCCCGAGCTTATCAAATGCCTCTTCTACCCACATTCTAAGTCTTAATGTTTCCTTCTTATATTGTAATAATCTGCTCTTTGAACAGCTTATCATTTCCTGTTGCTCTTTAGGATTGGGTGAGCCAGCTGATAGTCGAAATTGCAATGCATTTCTTGGAGTAACCTCTGTTATGATTTGCATTAACTCTTGAGGCTCAAGATTGAATTCATTTTTTTCCATGACAGACCTGATCTCATCTTCTCGTAATTTTGTCAATGGGATATTGTTCTGAAATGCTGCAGTATGTACAAGCGAACCAACGAGTCTATGTGCTAGGCGGAATGGCATCTTTTTTTTCACCACTAACCTCTCTGCAATATCGATCGAAATCGCGTAGCTATTGTTTGCTACTTCTTGCATTCGCTCTTTATGTATGACCAGTAACTTCATGATTCTATTCATCATCGTTAAAACTTCAATAGCAGTATCAGAAACCTGCCATAATACAGGTTTTAGGTCTTGTAAATCTCTGCTATATCCTGACGGTAAGGCTTTAAGAATCGTAGCAACAGCAACTAAGTTTCCTAATGCTAATCCTGCTTTTGATCTAATAAGTTCCAACGGATCTGGATTCCTTTTGTTAGGCATTGCACTAGAAGTAGAACTGTGTTCTTCAGAAATATCTATGTAGCCAAATTCATTCGTTGACCAGAGAATAAGATCTTCTGCCATTCGGCTTAATGTCATTATCATAATGGTGAGTACTCCAGTAAATTCTAACAAACAGTCGCGAGAACTTGTTGCATCGATTGAATTTTTGATGATTCCGTCAAATCCTAGCAAAGTGGCGGTTCGGTTTCTATTAATATTTATGCTCGATCCTCCTACCGCAGAAGCTCCCAAAGGAGATCGATTAATTCTTCCATAGGCCATGTGCAACCTATCCAAATCTCTGAATAGCGCATCTGCGTATGATAAAAGATAATGAGAGAACGTACCTATTTGTGCTTGTTGTAAATGTGTATACATAGGCATTATAGTTTCTTTATTTTCTGTAGCTTTTGTTAACAAAACATCAATTAGATCCGCGATTTCAGAACATATGTGATTAACATCATCTCTGATCTTCATTCTTATGTCTAGTATCACCTGATCATTTCTTGATCGACCGGTCTGCATTTTACCTCCTATACTCATACCGGCTCGTTCTATGACAAAGGCTTCAACTGACTCATGAATATCCTCGAAACCATAACTCGACAGTATCTCAGGTTTGATTTTTACCTCTTCTAATAGTTGTATTATTTCCTTTAATTCTGGAAGAGCCAGAATCCCAACTTCATAAAGCATTATACAATGGGCTTCACTTCCAATTATATCATAGTGTAATATGCGAAGATCAGCACGTCCAGAGGATAGGAAATTTAGAGTATCTTTATCAAGCTTTCCTTTAGGCCTTGATCTATACACACCTTATGAAATTAAAAAGCTTTATTTAATACATTACATCTAACCTAACGCTTCTATATGGTTACTTGAAACGTTTATCCACACGATGAGTCATCTGTCTGTAATATTAATGCGATCTCGTTTGATATACAACCTATGACAAAATCAAGAAATGCTCGTTCATTGACTGTCTAGGCAATTAGATTCCATTTTCCTCAATTAAGATCAGCAGATGTCATATCACGACAACATGTTCCAAAGCTTCGACTACATAGATTTTATTTGATTTACTTTTAAAAAAAAGTAAAAGAAAATCAGCTAAGGATGTCGTAAAAGGTTAAATCTATTGCTATATTTTGCACCATAGATAACAATCCCTATTAGAGATGTTACTAGTATTATTGCAGCAATTCCCCCAAATTCGGGTACTACATGTGTTCCCGCCAACGCTATTTGTTTTGATCCATTATCAAAGTCAATTTTCAACGTCCTAACCTGATTGTTATTCTTTATTTCATCAAATGCGACATTCTGGCCATCTATAAACACCACATACTTATCATCAACATTTCCCGGGTTCTTGGAGTCGATTACATTTCTTGGGAGTTCGATAGTCAGCGTTCCATTTGACGTACTAGAAATATTTGCTACTATTGTTGAATTGTCTTTTTCTATAGCAACACCATTAACTTTACCACCTGTGATCTGATATTTGATAGGATAAGCTTTGTCACCGACCTTAAAAGTGACTGTACTGTTTCCATTATTAGCAGAAGAATTGACCCCCGTGACATTACCAGAAGAGGCGGTGTTATTACTTGTACTTTGTGCATATGCTGGTTGCAACACTAATGTAACCGACGAGGTAGCCATCAAGATTACCAGCACTGAAACAAGGTTCATTCTTATCAGTTTTTTTCTGTTCGAGCTAGTATAATTATTCTGATTTGCCATACCGATTTCAAGCATCTTATCGTTTAAAGTAGATGTAGGCTTAATACTTTTCTGCAATTGATTGTCCCTCGCCTTTTGATTGGTTAACGCTCATTGAGAATAAGCGATATATCCCCGCTAGGTAATAGATATTCATAGTTTTAGTTTTTATGTATTCAAGGCTCAATATTGTTTACATTCTCGCAAATTCCTGGGGAGCCCTACGATAAATACGGAATGCCATCTTTCTAATTGATGGCTATTATTTATTTTGAGTACAAACATAATACAATTCAATTTCTTAGGCAAGAATGTGATGATTGCGCGCAAAGATGCATGAATCAAAAAATGTGTAGCGCATCGTCATATGCGTACATGACATAATATAGTGCCTCCTCGCTGAGATATAGACTGTAAGTAGAAGGTCTCGAGTTAGTAGGCGATCCTCAAAGACATTGCCATAATTTAGAATTATTTGAATAGGATATATACTAGACATTAAGAGGAGATGTGAAATTCCGAGAACGAGTAGCCGAGTATGTTACAAGAAAATAAGTAACATATCTCATATTTTTACATATGAAACACCGGCAAAAACCTAAGCCAAAGAATTCATGCCATACAATTCTATCAGCCCTATCTCATAACCTTAGTTTATGGATTATGTTCTTCTAGATAGAAAAGGACTTCAAATCTTCTGAATACCATCGCAAGAACAGTTCATAATTTGACCCGCTATTCCACATTAATCAATGATTGCATATTATGAAATAAGGGCTTTAATTCTGAAGTTGGTCCGAATATATCTATTCTCGTAGTGCCTTGCACAGATATTTTCGCGATTCGAAAGATCAATCCTTTTTCTGAGTATTCTAGCCCATGGAGTCGGTCCAAACGTTCACTCACAATATCGTCTGATTTTAACAGATATCCTCGCTGCGCGAACAAGATTATTCTCTTGTCCGTGATTAGGACCCTGTACTTTTTATCCGCATATTTAACTAGGGTGTTACTGTAGAACTTGACATTTTCCAATGGAAGTAAAAAATCTTGCAATGGCATAGGCGTACGTGATGAATAATCTTGTGTGTATTTATCAGAAAGAGTCGCAGAAATTTATCAAAATTGATAATAAATCTAAATCAATGAGAAATGATGATTAGAACATTGATACTTAAGAAATATTTTTTAAATTCATGGAAATCCAACGATATGGTCAGTTGTTCAGGATTATTCGAGACGCTATATTATGACAATTATATACTTATCTTGTTTCTATATTTGCTTATCTTGCTGAGATCGAGTTTCCGTTGATACTTCACCTAGTTTTTAGTAACTATATAACCTCTACCGATATCTATTGTAAATAGATACATATCATACAAACCAATAATGCGTTGACAAAAAAAAGCTGCAGTGATACTAATCTATCTCACTTTTTTATTCCCATTTCAGCATGAAGAAGGTAATTGGCAACTAAGCATAAAAACGTAACATCTGGATTACAAAATATTGTTTCCAGGTCGAGTCGGTCTATGAAATACGATCAGTTGTTATACTGAAATACGCCTGACGTATCATACTATTTAATTCCATATCAAACTAAGGTACTGGTACACCCAATATGGGGGTCAACAAGGATCTCGTATGAAATAGGTCCGTCAAAGTGAGAGATAAAAAAGTGTTAGGAAGTTTAGCTCGTTGCTTCTCTTTTTGCGCTTCTACCCTTAGCGAAGAACGCTGCTGCTACACCGCCAAATATCGCTACCAGGATAATAATAAAGAGAACTGTACTATTGATGTTGGTACCGAACATAGGGGTTCCAGAGCCATAAGCGCCTGCCTGCTGTGCGTTTTGAATTTTCTCTCTAGCCAGCTTTAGTTGCTCTTCAATATTTCCTCCAGTGGCTCCACCTCCACCGACGTATTGTGCGTTGACCATCTGGACAGCTGGTAAGCCAAGCGTGAATCCTATAACGATGACTAATGCTGCAATGCTCATTGCAATGGGCTTATTCATACTAATCTAAACTTTAGAAATCTATTATTTAACTTTTATGTTCGAAGGTTCTGTCACCTTGTCGTCGGATAGAAGTTAGAAGAAAGGCTGTATACTTTCGTCGGATATGATGCTTAATACCCACTGTATGTATACTCAAGGCATTAGAACAAAAAACAGCATTGATGTTAGTTGCTGCCTTTGTCTTAACAGCAGGAGTAGCTGTAACAGCGTTGAACATTGCTGCTCCTGCAGCCCAAGCAGTAGCATGTGCAGGTGAAAAAGACACAAGGTCTTGTCCTAGCCCACGTCTATGCAGACTTCATATCGAAGGGGGTCGCACCGTATCAGAGTGTCAGGGCTAAAGATAACTCTTCTTATTTTTTTAATCTATTGAAGAAAAAACCCGCATAGCACTTACACCTTAGAAGTATTACTTTTTAGAAAGTTAATGCTTTTAAGCCGATCCCGTTGTATGAGCCTGTTCGAAGGTACTGAAGCGTCCTCGTCGGATCGGATCTTTCGCTATCAACTCACTATTTAGGTTCGTCAGATAATTGCCTTTTTGTTTCTCTAGGTTGCGTAGATTTATTCGGTTTCAGGAAATTGCGTATATTAATTCTGATATTCAAGGCATAATCCCTTTTCATTCACTAGGACTGTGCCAGCGTGAAATGCACATGGAAACTCATCTCTAGAAGGATAGAGAAATAATTCCTTACACAAGGACCTCCCATTAACCGCTTATGGGAAATTTGAGGATGACTTTTGTTTCTGGATTTCTTCTAAAATTGCTTCATATTGTCTATCAAGTTTTTTCGTATGAAGACTTATATTTTCTATGCTTGCAAATGCCTTAACTATACTTTTTGCGGCCAATGGTTGAGGAATTGTTGTATCGGCTATTTCGCCAAATAATCCCAACGCATCAATCGTTCTATCTGCGGCTAGGCCTAGAATTAATCCATTAAACCAAGTTATGCTATTAATCTCGTTTCCTATTACCTGAATTCCCGAATCATCTAGTACTTTTCTTAATTCCGGTTTGCTTACTACCCCACAGACTTGTGGTGAACCTGTCAGTTGTTCCCGCAGATAACCGCCTGCACTGTACAAGCGATCGATTTGACCTACAGTTTGAGCATAGTCCAGTAAAGTATTACATAACTGATATAGTTCAGAAGGTTCTTGTGGCTGAGAGTCCCCGGTAAAGATCAACAATTCGTAAGATTCACTGTAATAGATTTGATAGGTCTCAATTACGCTTCTTACCATCCCATCTGAATATGTTACCCATGGTTTCTCTCTTGAAATTATATCTGCGACTTTTTGTGTTTTCAAATTCTGGGCTAAATAGGATGAAACTAATCCTCCTACCTTGCCCATATCTGGAAGAGAGGCAAAAACTCTGAAACTCTCAAGCTTTAGTTCATTCAGAATATTTAATCTCATCTAATTTTTTCCTTTTTATACTTTCAATGAGCGCAGATATCGTTATATAATCTTGTTCAGAAAATCCGCTATTATTTGTTGCCCTGTAGATTTGTCGGGCGAGTGCAGTCAGTGGTAAAGATGTACCAATAAATTGAGCAGACGACATTGCTAGTTCTAAATCCTTTACCCTATTAAGATAAAATAAAGACCCAAAATTATTCCTTATCATTTTTGGACCTTTCTTCTCATTTATTCCTGTCCTGAAGTAAGTAGAAATCACTCTGAATAAATAACTTTGGTTCGAGTTCTGATTCTTTTACAAGCAAAATCCCTTCGACTATGGTGTCACAGACCAAAGCTATGTTTGGATTAGGTGCTAATTTAATAGCGATTGCGAAACCGACTCAAGCTACCAATATAAAATATATCCTTTAATACTACATGTAATCATTTAGCTTGTGCTAGATGATCCGAGATTGATACCTCTATCATCTAGTTCATGATTTCTACTGAATCTCAATACTGCATCGGAAATCTTGCGCTTCGCGACTTCTTTTCCTTCCCATCCTAACACTTTTACGAATTTTCCCTTTTCCAATTCCTTATAGTGTTCAAAAAAATGCTCGATCTGTGACTGTGTATATTCTGGAATACTATGAGTATCTGTAATTGCTGAATAGCTTGGATCGATTCTCGCAAGAGGTACCGCAATAATTTTAGAATCTTGGCCTTCCTCATCTTCGGTAAGTAAAACACCAATTGGTCGAGCCCGGATTACTGATAGAGGAATAACAGGATCATTTCCTAGAACGAGTACATCTACGGGATCTCCATCGCCCTCTTTGGTCTGCGGGATAAATCCGTAATTATAAGGATATACCATTGAAGTAAACAATTTCCGATCTACAAAAACAGCCCCACTTTCAGCATCTATTTCATATTTTATGCTACTGCCTTTAGGAATTTCTATAACAACATTAACTTCATCTGGAGGGTCTCTTCCTGGCTTCAATAAATGTGTGAGTACCATCTTTCTATCAGAGTACCAGAATTTGCAATAAGATATAATCTTATTGGGCATTATAACCAAAAACATAAACACAGGGCTATGGATTGGCATCGTATTAATGGAACTTCAAGGGAAATTTAATGCCAAATCTATCGAGAACGAAATTCGTTGTTATCTGAATGCTATAGATTTGAAAGAGTATTTGGAAAAAGAATTCCTATTTAATGGTAATAATTTGTTAGGTTATATTGACGGTCCTCCTACATTGAATGGCGAACCACATGTTGGACATTTAAGAGGACGAATAATAAAGGATATGTGGTACAGGCTAAACACTATTCAGAAAAAGAAAGTGATCTTCAGAGCTGGTTGGGATACACAAGGTCTACCTGTAGAGCTACAGGCTGAAAGAGAATTAGGGCTGGTGGGTAATAAAACAGAGAACATCAATAAAGTTGGTATAGAAAAAATTGTCGAAGCGTGTAAGAGAATTATCAAAATTTACAACGAGAAGTGGGTAAGTACAGATAAATTGCTTGCCATGTCATTCAATTACGAAGAAGCATACTGGACTTATCGCGATGAGTATATCGAAAGAGAATGGCAATATTTAAGGAAGGCTTGGGAAAACGGCATTCTAAAGGAATGGTTTAGAGTGGTTGCTTATTGTCCATCGTGCCAGACCTCACTTAGCAATGCTGAAGTTAATCAAGGATATGAAAATGTTGATGATCCTTCTTTTTACTATAAAGTCAAGCTCTCTGACGAGAATGCTTTTTTGATAGTATGGACTACAATGCCATTCACGATTGTTACAGATGAAATGGTCGCTGTCAATCCAGATGCGAACTATGTTTATGTAAGTGTAGATAATGAAAAATGGATCATTGGTGAGAATCGCTTGCTTGAGTTAATGAAGGAGCTTCGGGTTGGGAAATACGAAGTTGACCGAACTCTTCAAGGAAAAGACCTAGATGGGAGGCACTACATTCATCCATTGCTGCATCTGATTTCTGGATTAAATGATCTGGCGAAGGCTGGTGTCATTCACTTGGTTGTAGCAGAGCAATTTGTAGATATTACAACTGGAAGCGGAATAGTGCATTTATCGCCTGCAAATGGACAGGAAGATTTCGAAATCGCAGAGAAAAGAAAGCTACCAATATTTTTACCTATTGATGACCGAGCAGTTTTCACAGAGAAAGCTGGATTTTTCAAAGATACTTTTGTTAGAGATGCCGACTCTAAAGTGATTGAAGCTATGAAAGAAGCGGGTGCTGCGATTAAAATTGGTACAATAAAGCATCAGTATCCTACATGCTGGCGTTCGCATCATAAACTAGTGTGGCTAGCAAGGAGAGAGTATTTTTATATTGTAGAAAAGCTTGGTAACAAACCAGAAGAGGCAGCAGCAAAAGTAGATTATTTTTTTGATCCACCAAAAAACAGATTCTTAGAAATCATCAAAGAAAAAGTTCCATGGTGTATTACCAGAGAGCGAATCTGGGGCACACCACTTCCAATTTGGACTTGCACCAAATGTCAGCACAAGGAGCCGGCCTTTTCAAGGGATGAAATCATAAAGAAAGCCGCTAATCTGCCCGATGGTCCGTGGTTCGAATTGCATCGACCACAAATTGACAGAGTTGAAATTAGATGCAAAAAATGTGGAGAGACCATGTCAAGGGAACCATTTGTTCTAGACACATGGCACAACAGCGGCGCCGCGCCTTATGCATCTCTTAATGATACGGAGTATAAAACTTTGATTCCAGCAGTCTTTCTTACTGAGGGAATAGATCAAACAAGAGGTTGGGCTTACACGTTATTAATAGAGAATATAATTATGAATCAAAGCTCTGCTGCACCATTCAAGTCATTTCTTTTTCAAGGTCATATTCTCGACGAAAAAGGCAATAAAATGAGTAAAAGTAAGGGCAATGTTATAGATGCATATACTTTGTTAGCAGAGAATTCAGTAGACTTAGTACGGTTTTATTTTGTCTGGAAGGCATCTCCGATTGAATCCTTGAACTTTAGCCTCCGTGAAATGGTAGGTAGGCCTTATCAAATAATGAGTACACTGTATTATCTACACATTTTCTTCAAACAGAATAGCACAGTAGATAAGTTTGAACTTGAAAGAAACGACATTAGATGGGTACTGGAAAATAAACTTTTGGGATTGACAGAGATATGGATATTGTCTAAATTTCAGCAGTTAATTTCAGATGTCACACTTAGATTGGAACGATGTAAATTCCATGAAGCAGCAAAAGCAATTGAAGAATTTATTATTAATCATATAAGTCAAATGTACATTCCCCTTATCAGAAACGATATTTGGGATGATAGTTTAGAAACCTTAAACCGACGACTAACAATTTATTCAGTACTATGCTCTGTGCTAAAGCAGTTAAACATACTACTTCATCCGATATCGCCATTTATTACTGAATACCTCTATTTAACATGCGTAGGGAAAAAAAAGAGTATTATGCTAGAATACTGGCCGAAGCATGATAGCTTCTTTGTCAATATCGAGATCGAGAGCACTTTCAATAAACTGAAAGACATAATATCAGTAGCAAATGCTGCTAGGATGAAAGGCCAAGTAAAAAGGCGATGGCCCCTAAGACAAGCCTTCATCTGCTCATCTGACTCAGTCAACGTTAATGAACAATCTATTTCAGAGATTTTAAAAACCCAACTCAACGTTGAGAGGTTTACGATCGTGAAGATAAATGATAAAACAAACATAGAAAAAATTTTAAGCCTTTTGCTTAATAATATGCCAATCACTTTCAAAGTTTCCTTAGTAACAAAAAATCTAATTCCCAAGGTTAAGGCCAAAATCAATAACTTGATATCTTCCTTTGAAAAAGTTGATAAATTAGAATTGTTGAAAACGTTGCAATCCTTAGGCAGGTATGGTCTATCATATGAAGGCGGATACCTTGAGCTGAGCCCAACTGATCTCGAGTTTTCTTATGATGCGTCTGAGGGATATGCTTTAGCAGAGAAAAATAATGTAATAGTTATTATAGCCACTCATCGTGATAAAGCGCTTATTGCCAAGGGACTCTTACGAGATTTGGCAAGAAATCTACAGCAATTGCGAAAGGAGCGTGGCTATAATCCTACAGATATTCTTTCAACAGCATTCATAGCAAATCTAGAAGATGAGGAGATTGCTATTTTATCATCATTCAGAAGCGAACTAGCACGTCTTGTTAGAGTCAATTCCATCATCTTAGCAAAAGAGTCTGAAAATGAGAATAGGAGTTACAAAGTCATAGATTTCGAAGGTAGAAAATTAATTATTTCAGTAGAGTAAGCTAATTATTCTACAACAATATTAGTATTATTTTATTGATATATAACAGATATTATTTATAAGTAAATGTCTATGTATGGAAACCGAGCTTGTGTTCACACCGTTATCCATATATTGATAGGAACGAGGCAAAGAAACGAAAGAGAAGATAATAATTGCCTACCAAAGTTATCTATCTGCCTAGTCAATAAATGTTATCATATTGTCATAAATAAATACCCTCTTAAGATCTATCCAGCTTTGACTGGAAAGCACATAACTCTTGATGAAAAGCAAATAACTCTAGATGATTGGCTAATCGAGCGGTTTAGATACAAACTTAGTAGGGCTTCTATTATTGCTAGTAAGATCTCTCGCCCCATCATCCTCTACCGAAACACAATTGAAGAAGCTGGATACGCTGCGGAAGAAGAAGTTGCAACAGTCAATGAAAGATACATTGTTGTACAGGTATTTACCTATGGAGGATTCATTCCACCTAGCTTTCAACAACAATACGTTTTTACACTAGATGAATTTCCTGCATGGATAATGAAAAGAAGCCGTGATTTACTGCTACAATGTATAGATAACGTCGATCAAGTAATATGCTAAAAAGTAACATATCGTTGATTACTAATCTTCAAGATATTATACTTATACGAAATTCGCTGGCACTTGAGATATCTGAGCAGAGATCTAGTATTATTATATAATATTGGTCAGCGTTAGATCTTTCTATTAAAAGAATAGGATCTAGACCCAAAAGCTCTCTTAACTCATTATAACCGTATGTTAGCTGAAATCTTAGCCCTACACATAAATCCATCTATCATATCAGAGAGCCTTAAACTGTTCACTCCATCTAGTATAAGCTCTAATCATTTCGATACTCACACTTGGCTTTCTTATCTTAAATATTTCTTTGAAATCAGTCATTGTAATGGACCTAGGACTCGCTTGTGTTTCCATCGCCTTTCCGCTTTCAAACAATTCGTTGACGACCCTGAGTTGAGCTGATTGACATATGTCTTTGATATCGCTCGCACTGTATCCCTCGACCAGCTTCGAAAGCTCTTCGGCTTTAAGTGAGCGGTCTTTGTGCAATGGCATTGTATATTGATTAAATAAATTAGTTCTTGAATGGTGATCTGGTAATGTAACATAGATTCGCTTCTGGAACCTTCTTAGAAAGCCGGCCTCCAAACTCCATGGCTTATTAGTCGCACCTATGACATATAGTTGTATTTCCTTAGATTTTCCGTTGATGCCATCCATTTCTGTCAGAAATTGGTTTTTTACCCTAATTTCCCCTCCCACTTCACTACTCCTAGTCCCTATAAGGGAATCGATCTCATCAATAAAGAGCAACACAGGAATATTCTCGTTTTCATTTAGCTTACGTGCCATAACAAATAGCTTTGATACATTCTTTTCTGCTTCACCCAACCATTTGCTCATCATAGAAGCAGCATCGACATTTATGAAGTAACCATCTATTTCTGCGGCTGCGGCTGCAGCAAGTAAAGTCTTCCCGCACCCTGGTGGACCAAATAACAGTATACCCCTAGGCCATCCGAGCGGAAATAAGTCTGCTCTCTTTGATGGATATACAATAGACTCCCGAATTGCACGCTTTGCATCCTCCAGCCCTATAACTTCCTGCCACGAAACATTTGGCTTTACCTTCATTACAATATCGTCGAACTCTGTTTTAGAGGTTTCTATGGCGTCATTATGAGGACCGCTTCTCATCTGTTCATGAGCTTTAGCAGAGTGGCTAGAACAGACATTTGTTTGACCCATTTGAGGTTTTCTGGGATTATGATTTATATCGTCTGGTCTTTCTTGCTCAAGACCGTGTGACATTTGTAATGCCTTAATCCGGTTTTGGTATGCATTTGCTCTTTCCATATATATCTTGTTTAATTTGTATTCGGGGTAGATTTGGACTAGCTTGACAAGAGCTTCTATTGCACGTTGGTATGATTGGACAGCCATACCACGTGATCCCTGAGAATCTAATCTTATTGCCTCAGCAGCATACTTACTAGCGTTATTTTCTAATTCTTGGGGGGCTAAACTCATTATAATGACCGTTTGAATAAAAAAGAATTAGGATTTGAATTACTATGGTGTAAATCTATATTGCGTAAAAAACTAAATAAATTGCACCAAAATTTCACGTCCTACTAAGTACCAGCTACAATTCCAATGTGACAGTATAACACTTGTGATCTAGTACTTGTATATGTATACGATACATACTTAATCGATTACCTTACGATTGTCGCATATACTGTAGATAGAATATCCTATTTACTCTAAAAGAATTCGAAGTCATCCGTATATTCACATTGTTAGGACTTTTCTAAAGTATTCTGCAGCTCAGGTAAAACAGGAAATTCTTTTTTTATCATTTTTTCTGATTCTATCGAAGCATCGTTTATTATACTCAAAGCTTCAGAATTTGCTTTATCAAAGTTTATGATATGACTTCCAACTTGAGACGCGTCTATTAGAATCGCTCCCAATAGTTCCGTGATCAGTCCTAGTTCTTCTTCTATTTCGGGTATATATGGCATTAGACAAGATCGAATGTTCCTTACAACAGTCACTCTAGTGCTCAATAGGGGTACAAGATAATCTATGTCTGGTACACCACGCAATTTTGTTTCAAGGTCTTCAAGAATTATTTTTGACATATACACAACTTTGTTCATTCTCCTCGCGTATCTCAGCTCTGATGAAAGCACTGCATGATATTCAAAATTTCTCTCAGTTACAGAAAAGATGATCTTTTGGAATATTTCGTTATCCTTGAAGTTTAGGTCCTTTATAATCTCTGCAAGTTTGTTAATCTCTAACCCTATTCTGAACAAGAGCGCATCGATTCTGGGCTTTAATGGAACACGATATCTAAGGGACTTGTTAAATGGCGGTTGACCTTCAATAGAGGATTCTGACTTTAGCCATTTTGATTTAATCTGCATATTTATTCCTAGTTTAGAGTATGCTTCGTGTTAATACTAGCAATGTGATGGATTATTTTGTAACTAAAGTAACATCGTTTCATGGTAACAGCTAAGTATTTTTTTGAAATTTGATTCAATCTATTTGACTATCATCCTTACCACCTAATTTAAGGTCAGGGATGGACATTGGGGATGTATAGAATATACGATAATACTGACCTTGTAGGAAATTTAGAAGAGCTCGGCCTCTCAAAATATGAGGCCGGAGCGTATCTTACCCTGATACGTAGAGGGTCCCTTGCCGCAAGCGAGATAGCTTATTATGCAAATTTGCCACGTACCAAGGTATATCCAACATTAAAGAAATTGGAAAAGAAGAGATTATCAACAATATCACAGCAAAAGCCGCTAATTTGTAATGCGACTTCTCCGAAAGAGGCATTTAACGAAATTGTCAAGCTTTATGAGCGAAGGTTAAAAAACATGAAAAAGATCATTGACAAATTACAACGAATAAACGATGAGGGAGGACGAAGACCTAAAGGATCCGAAGAAAAAAGATATCTTGTGCTTGACCCTAATTCAGCTTTAGAAAAAGTTGTAAATGTAATTGCGGCTTCACGATCTTCAATAAATGCTATCCTAGATCCCTGGGGCATGAGATTATTTTCTCAATGCCATATATCTCTAATAAAAGCAATTACAAATGGTGTAAAGATCAAACTAGTATTAGCAAACCAATGCATCGAGAATGAAAATCTTTTCTCACTACCTGAGGACATTGACATTAGAATTGGAGACGTTAGCTCAAATATAATAATTATCGATTCCAATATCATGATATCAATTGATAGTAATAACGGCAAAGCAGCAGTCTTTAGTTCCATGGATATTTTCGGATCATTAAATATCAATAATTTTCAACAAGAATGGACCAATGCAATGGAAGTTAAATATTTGACAAATACCAATCCAAATGTTACTTTAAAAGCTATCAAATTAACTAAAATCATTGAAAATGCGTTTTTGTCAACTACTTTGCTAGAAAGTGCGCTGAATCCAAACAGTGAATATGCGGCTGTATTAATGGAAGAGATCGAAAAGTCAGGTATAAAAATATCCAAGGCAAATGTGGATGAAATCCTTACGGTTATCGATTCTGCCTTAAGGATTAGGCATTGCGGCAGCTTGAAACATGACAAAAACTATAATATAGTTAGCATCCAACCAATCGTTAGCAGTAGCAGACCTGTTTTGCCTTGGGCGTACTTGCTCTTTTTATGTTTAAAACACATCGGCATAGAATCAAAAATAATGCAAAATTCTAAGGATGGTTCAGTCGGAGAAGTGATTCATTTAAAGCTTTTACATCCTATTCCTTGATTTTATCAAAAGGCTTCATAGCTGTGGGTAAGTCCTCTAATAAGTCAGTCGCGGCCAAATGTAGTCCTATACGTTTATAGGCCAAGTTACCAGCAACTCCATTAAAGTAAGATCCCAAAAGCGAAGCTTCAAAAGGTTTCACTTTAGTAAGCAATCCAGCTACTATTCCAGTTAATATGTCGCCTGTTCCACCTACTGTCATAGCACAGTTGTGCGTTCTATTTATCCCAACTCGTTCTCCATCAGAAATTATATCGATCCATCCTTTTAATAATATTACAATACGATATTGCTTGGCACATTTCTGTATATTTGAAATTCGTTCTACCTCTGAGTCAGGTAAATTCTCTCCAAAAATTCGTTTGTATTCGCCAATATGGGGAGTGATAATTGTTTCAGTCCCTGAAATTTCATCAAGCATACTTGGAATTAGGGCAGAAGCATCCAAGACAAGTTTTGAGTTGCGAGCTAATAGACCTTTAATTATTGTCAACAATGCTGCAGGTTTTGCTATTGTCATGCCCATCCCTATCGCAGCACTATCAGGTCTCTTCGGAATTACCGCTAAAAGTCTGTTGGAGGAGCCAACTGTTAACTTGTCGTCAGGTAGAGGCAGAGCTATAATATTTGGAGAAAAAGATCTAGTGGCGACAATATTAGACCGGGGAACTGCTGTGTACACAAGATCAGTACCAGATCTTAGTGCAGCTAGTGAGGCTAGAAGGGGCGCACCATGATATATTCGGTTTCCTCCAACAACTAGTACTATACCATTATCACCTTTTTTAGAAGTTGCAATCCGAGGAACAACGAGATCTTGTACTAGCTTTGGGTCTAAAGAGATTTTATTGGACAAAGCGATAGTTATAGTCGCCTATATCGATAGGCATAAACCTTTTCAATATGTATGGCGACTTTTTACCTTCCTAGGCTGTAGTAGATTTCGATATTTACTTCGTTACATAGCATATAATTTATCATCGCTATCCAATGACAGAAAAAATGAAAAATGACTGTAGATTCTAATACAGTGTTAGAACTGGCGTTATTAATTATTTGGTTTCGTGATCCAGTTCCCCTAACCGATTTTAGATATTATTATTACGATTGTTGTTGGTAAAGCATCGGAAGGATATGCAGCTGAATCTATACACTAACGATTCAGACTTAGAATAGGCGATCATATTGGCTCAAACTAAACTGCTAGCTAGAACAGGTGGGGAAGGGATTCGAACCCTTATAAATTCGCTCCCTGCTGGAGTTTCTGCAGGCGAACGCATGGCCGCTCTGCCACCCCACCACCGATTCAATTCTCTCTAGCTTCTTATCAATCTAAATTTAAAGCATTACCCAATGTTATTGATCTTCAAATATTGTATAAACGGAAGATCTTATCTCATTTGAACTGTGATTTATTTGGCGGTAGAACGGCTAGAGTAGGCCCCGATCTGAGAGTTCTAAAATGTATGCCCGATAATTCAAACTCAAGACAATGCTAATCATATAGCTGGGTCCATCTTTGTTATGCTAAATAGAATGACTATATGGCTTTAATTCAGTTTAGTTCAGATTCTAGTAAATTAATCCTTTAGAATACCTTTATGAGTATAAAGATATTAGCACTTTTAAACTGAACTATCGATAACTCCTTGTATGAAACCATATCATATCACAAGATGCACTGTTAATGAATGAACAGGTATAATTGATAGTACATACCTAAAGCATGGTAATATGCATGACTCTCTATAGTCCCTTCTATGACGTACATGTCTACATTCTTTCTATCGCTTTTATGCCAAGTACACCTAGGGCGTTCTTCAACGTTATAGTAAATGCTTTGACTAAGGCAAGCCTAGCGATCACAACCTCCTTGTTTGGTTCCCTCAAAACTGGTATTCGTTCGTAAAATAAATTAAATGCGGTCGCAAGACGGTGAGCATATCTAGCCACCAATTTGGGACTAATGGTTGTTGCAGACTCTTCCATAACTAGATCGAATTTTGAGATTTCTTTTAGCAGCTTAAATTCTAAGTCAGTAGTCAGTAGCCCGACGTTGGTTTCTAAGTATTCCTGTTCTGGCTTTTCTGACTTTTCCAGAATCCGTTGTGCACGAGCAAATGCATATTGCAAATATGGGCCGGTATCGCCTTCAAGGCTCAGAGATTCTAGGATATCAAAAGTTATGATCTTGTCGAGATCATATTTAATCAGATTATATCTGATTGCACATATAGCAATTTCTTCAGAAATTTGATTCAATAAATCCTCGGATAAAGAGCAATTTCTCTGCCTTACTTCCTCATAGGCTTTTCCATGAAGTTTGTCTAAAACGTAATCTGCGTTTACATAATGACCTTTTCTTCCTGACATATGTGTTGACTGTTTGTCACCAATATCCAAACCTAACATTTTTGCTGTTCTAGAACTTAGAGTCACCGTCTCATAACCAAGGTGGTAATATCGATGACTTTTATCTTCCATTTGTGACAATACTTGTGAAATTATAGTTTGCAGTCTTGACTGGCGAGAATCAATTACAGTAATGACCTTATCTGCAGAGTTAAATATTGGATGTCGATCATGGCTATTATTACTTGGTGTGAGGGTTGTAGCCCAAAGAATAGAATCGTCCCATTGTACAGCAAACTTGTAATAATAAAAGGGATCTCTAACAATTCCCAATTTCCAGGTTGCGTATGGGATATCTTTAGCGATATATGTTAAAGTACCATCGCTTCGGACCAGTACCTTGGACTCTCCGTTCGCCTGCTTTATTACCCAACAGCCTTTGTTTTTGCCTTGAGTTTCGAGGGTGACGATCTCTTTCTCTTTTAGTATTTCGAAAACCCTGTTCCACAAATTGGAAAGAACGATATGTGACTCGAAGTTTAACAGGTCGTATCGGCATTTCATTCTCCAGCAGGTATTCAATTGTTCAGTTAGAACTCGTGTCGTTATTTTTGATGCAAATTCTGCTATATGCGAACTTCCCTCTTCAATCTCTCTCAATACTGCCCTTCTTTCTTTTTCCAAAGAAGGATCGTTCTGATAAACTTCATTTGTTTTTACATAGACTTCATCCCCACAATAATGGTCAAATTTTGTGAATTTATCTGGAGATTCAAGAGGGAATTTCAAAAACATAAATCCAACAACGAGATCTGCAACTTGCAGACCAAGGTTGTCTATATAATTCAAAACTAGTACCTTATGGTTGGTTGCTTGGAGGATTCTGTATATGGTATCACCAAGAACAATATTACGCAAATGACCGACGTGCAAGGCCTTATTTGGATTTACACTTGTGTGTTCTATTGTTATTCTACTTCCATGTCCATAATCATTAAAACCGTAGGTTTGATTTTTCTCGAGAACCTCTTTGAGAGTCAGTGATGCCAGAGTTAGAAAATTCGACTGAAAATTGATATACCCTGCAGGATGCGGCTCGATTGACAGAATAAGGGAAGGTATACCATTTTTTTTCTTTTGATCAAGATATGGTTTTAGATATTTTTCTGTGAAGCCCTCGGCTATTGCATAGGGCGCAGCTTTGAGTTTCTTACTTATTTTAAACGCTACATTACACGTAAGGTCTCCAAACTCCTTCCTTGGGGACTCCAAAACATCAAATTCTTGTTCTACATGACCCATTTTTTCTAGGCCAATAGATACTACCTCCCGAACTTCATCGATTAGAAAGCGAAATGTCATTGCTAATACCTTTTCCAAGATATTTGAATGCGATAAATTCAATGGCTTCTACTAGTCCCTCACCTTCTTTTCCCATAACTACATGTTTTGCCTTTTGTTTTACATGACGCTCTGCATGACCTAGCGCGATGCTATGACCACAAACATTGAATATCGGAATATCAGTTTCACTATCGCCTATTGCAACAGTTTGTTCTGGCTCCATTTTCAGTCTCCTTAAAACCTCTTTCAAACCTGTTGCTTTGTCTATTCCTTTTTCATTGATATGATATGCATATTTGCTGTCATTAAGGCTCACATCTATATTATTTTCCTCTAGAATCTTTTGTCCTTGTTTTAAATCAAATGTCCTAGATAATACAACCTCAGTTAGTCTATTAAAAACAGGTTTCATGTTTACCCCTTCAATATTTTTCTTTAATATTTCATAGCCTTGCAAACAATTATTCTTGTTCGCTAAAAGTATGTGCTCCTGAGGTGATATGGTGATAACTCCACCATTCTCTCCTATCGCAATCTTAGTTGTTCCAGCAAAGACTGCGAGAATATATGCCTCAATAGATGATCTTCCGGTGACATATATTACATGGTAACCCAGTCTTTCAAGATATCGTAACATCGAGATAGCGGGAAGGTATAATATACCCCCACCATTTTCTGTTACAGTACCGTCAATATCGATTGCAAATACTTTAATGGGTGTCACAATGCTCACTAGCGAAAATAAATTAGTCGATATAAATATTATGACCGCTTGAATTCAAATATCTTGCTAATTCCCTTAGCTCAGTCAGCATTGTTACTGATTTCATCGTTTACGTAGCTCGGATCGCATTCTCCGTTGTATTCAAAGTTAATACTGACTATCTAATCTTATTCAACACCTTCTGTTCTCCCGTATCCCGCTTTCGAAGACGTCTATCACCCAATGATTTCTGTCTCCTAATTTTTATCTTAATCTTAAATCCGAACTTACCATTATTACTCCATTTTTCCACATCATTGACATCACCTGAGCCAACGATCCGTTCACCTTGATCAGTGACTATTGTGAAGTCGGTTTTATCACCTTTACTTATAGTGGATATCCTCTCGTAAAAGTGATGCCAATCGAGAGGATTTGCAACCAACGCTTCTACTGCAAGCATGTCACCTACACTTACATCAGTTATAAAAGTAGACAGAATTTCCAATTCACATATCTTGGCATACATAAAGTTACACTAGTCTCATAGGATATATAAGTTTTGGAGGGTTATTATTAAATTGGGAGAACTAATATACGAAATAACATAAAATATTGCTGTTTTTACATCATTTCTCTTCTTAAAACCATTTATTTATCTAGGGTGACCGAGGCAGATTTTTTCTTCCTTACTATTAAATATTCATAACGTTACAAGAATGCAGGGTCTGTCGCCCAGTTAGGAAAGGGTGCTGATATTGTGAAGCATAAGCCTCCGAAGCCAGTGGTCGTGGGATCGAAGCCCACCTGACCCGCATTAAAGAATGCTGATATTTAAAAAATTGATTCTTGAAGCTGGTCTTTGCATATGCAGATATTTATATGAGTACAAATATGATTTTCATGCTTGATGTCGGAATTTATCACATTGGAGGACAGAAATAACTCGTTATTGAATCGACGCGAGGTTAAGGTAACTTTCAAAAATGCTGCAGGCAGAATTAAGAGAATTGATGCCTCAGAAATGCTTGCAAAACAATTCAATATCGATAAGAAGGCTGTCATACCTGTTAGAATGTCGGGTGAAACTGGAAAAACTGATCTGCACGGGACTTTTTACATATATCGTAACGAAGAGGAAGCAAAGAAACAATTGCCACGCTATATGATATTAAGAACCATGCCCAAAGAAGAAAGAAAAAAATTGATTAATGAGGAGAAGGCAGCGAGGTTAAAAGCTAAGCAGGCTGCTGCGGCCAAATCAAAGGGCAAGACAAATAGAGGGAAGTAGAGTGGCGGATAAGAAAAAGGCAAAGGGTGAAGTTGCCGTATACAAATTTTATAAAGTTGAAGATAATAAGGTTTCAAGAATTAAACGCGATTGTCCACGATGTGGCCGAGGTGTATTTATGGCTGAACATAAAGACAGATATACATGTGGAAAATGTGGATACACCGAATTTAAACATAAAGACCTTTCAAAGAAAGCTAATAAGAAATCTTAGGCTTGAACTGCGAAATTTTTTATTTCATTCTTTAGAATACGCGCTACTTGAGGGCTAAGTACAGGATAAAAGGACTCAATATATCGCCTTGATTTTGCAAGTTTCTTTATATGTTCGATGGTAGTTTCGTTTGAGTAGCTCGCTAAAAATTCTGTTATTATCTGCGATGCCACATGCGTATTGCCTGTTCCCTTTAATCCCCAACATATGAACTGAACTATATCCCAAACTATGTCACCGGATTTGAATCCAAATTGCTCTACATCTGTAAAGCAAAGGAAGTCTTTATTCACAATAACGTTTTTTGGCTTTGAGTTTCCAAGAGTTGACTTGTCAGCATGTATCTTTGCAATAAGCTCTGCTGCAAATTTAATCCAATTCAGCCCTTCGAGCCTATTTTCATTTAACATTTTTCTAATGACGTCAGCAAGTGTTTTACCTTCGATATATTCAGTAACTAACAGGTTCTTTCCTAAAACTACTGACTTAATAGTCGGAGTATTAATTCCTAGTGAACGTAGATACCTTAACGCCTTATATTCAGTACCAAGTCTAAAAAGTGGGTCCACTTTGAAGGTTTTAACAGGCGAAGTCCAAAGGCTCAAAGCTGCCCACTTTATTCCCTTGGATTTTGTAAATTCCTTTACAACGATGATCTTTTTCTCATTACGGTCAATATCAGTTAATGTATACGAAAAAGTTCTGCTGTAATAATTTCCTAGTCTGTGTTTGTCTGAAACAATATATCTTTGAAAGCCAATCGAGTGGGCAATCATATCCAACCATTCCTTTGCAGTGAAGATAAGTATACCTTCAGGTAGTTTACAATATGATTGGATAGGGGAGGACATAAAGCTTGGCAGCCTGACAGGATCTGTTCGATAACGCTTGATTTTTGATTCTGTTTCCTTCAAAACATAATGGAACATTTTTCTACCTGCATATGCATGAATAAAATATGAGCTAAGTTCGTGCAATTTTTTCACAAGTCTTACCGAAGCAAGCTTTCTGGTTCCACGTATTAAGACACGTTTTTCGGAAATCCGTAGTAAATTATCTGAATGTCTAAGAATAAAGAGCTCTTTGTCATCATTTAGTATCTCCTTGAGCGCTTGTTTGTAGCCTCTGAGAGCGAACTGCACATTCCTTGATGCATTTTCTCCAGCATAAATTTTGAAGTAGCTGTAACTTGCGTTCGGATATAATGCGTTCCTACGTTTTATTTTTGAGAACATAACAAATTCTAGCGGAAAAGAGATTTCTGTGCACAAGATATTTGTCGTCTTGGCAAGCTCCTGAATCTCTTCTAGAATTATTCTTTTTATATATACAGTTTCTAGCATTTGGAATAACCCATGATTGTAAATCGATTCATATACGTGCAATAACCGTCCGATTACAAACTCACCGAGGAAGCCGTGTCTAGCATCCCGTACTAAAGACTTATGATCAACTACAAGTGCAGAAACTTTTACCTTAGATTCACTTCGATAAACATACTTCACTCCGTATGAATAGTCTTCTAGCACAATAATAATATCATAATCACTGTCTGGACGTGCATAACCAGCTACTTTTGATCCATAAATACAGACACCTAACACCCTATTTTTTTTTGCAATATCGATGGCACAATTTTCGAGAATTTTTAGGTCGTCAGGAGGAATACTGGTCATAATTTTTGAACTTTTTATGTCTCAATTTAGTATTCTCAAATTTACCAATTTTTTCTTTCAATATGGGGTCAACTTCTAGCATGGCCATTAATTCAACAGGTAATTTTACAACGTTTGTATTAATTGGTATGCGAAGAATAGGAAGACCCTTGTTCATCCACTCATCAATTGCCTTTTTTTCCAAGCGAAGATCTCTAAAGCCATCGGCAAATCTTCTTGAGATATGATTAACCAACGTGGGGTCAGGTCTAAATATTGCTCTTGGATTCAACAAGCGTTCTGAATCTGCATAACTGCTTTCAAACAAAGTGTCATATACCTCGTCTGATAGGATACCCATTTTCATTATCTTCCTTATTAGATCTAAGTAATGGATGAACTCGTGAGCCAATATTGCATGTATAGTCCCTACTGAACCAAAAGCTATCAATGGAGCGGTAATTTGAATTACAATTTCAAGTCGTTTATCTTCAGTTACTATTGGCATCGTTCTCGCAAAAAAAATACCAAGCTGGGCGGACTCGAGTTCAGAAATGGATATAACAAGGCTTGGTTCAATATAATAAGAAGGATATCGCACATCTGAAGCGGCTTCAACCCGTTTGACTCCATCAGTAACTATATGGTAGCGATCTGATATAATCTGGAATACCTCTTGGGTGATTTTGCGTGCGTTTAGTGCATCTTCTACTTTTCTTAGAGGATTCCTCGAGATCATCTAACCATCCTCAGAACACTCTGCTGTAAGAAAAAGGTTACTGAACTTGAATGTCAAGGATATCAAATCCAGTACATTCGCATTCGGATCCTACAATTTCTGAAATATTAGGTCTCATATATTCTTGCCCGCCTACGAACTGTTTGATTCTAATTCCACCATCTGCTATGATATCAAGAATGAGTTCCTTATCATTAATTCTCTGGACCTCAGACGAGTAGATTTGCTTTTGAATCATCTTAGTTTTACTTTTGAATTCAACAAATTTCCCTCTTAAACCTCCTAGATTTATCAAACTGTCATTTTTAATTCCCAGTTTGCAGTTAACAAAAATTTGCGTTTTGGCAATGAACGGAATTTGAGATACTGGCAGATGTGGTAAGATTCGCATGATATTTACAGAAACGCCATCAGAACCAAAATTCAAGTCCCTTGGAATGCTTCTAGTTTTTGGATTTGAGATTTGAACAAAAAAAGGTCTACCATTCCCAAGCACAAGGCTCTCCTTGTCCTCACTTCCTAGCCATGAAAATTTAGGCTTGTGGCCTTGTGTGATCGACATTAACTCCTTTGCGATTATATCTTCTACACTTCTTTGACCTGACAACCCAGAAGAATCGCATAAAGCGCAACCAAGACCTTCGCAGCCTTCGCACTTAGTCTGTTTTTGTGATATTCCCCTAGATTTTTTAGTATACCTGCCGGCGAGTATCAGCGGCTTTGTAGTAGCCTCTACAGTTATAGCTTGATTATCATTACCAATGGTAACATTCATCAATATGTCTGGGAAAAGGTAATCAATTTTTTTTTTTGTAATCCTTTGAAATCTAGTTCTGAGTTCTCGCGTGAACTGGTTTTTTATACTTTCTCTTCCACGAATTTTAAATTTTGCCCTTATGTGGTCTTCTTTCTCATAGAGCTTCCTAGGCAGGGTTGCCCCGATCAAGAAAGTATCAAACTCATACCCATTATCTACATTTGCAAGAATCTCTTCAAATATCGAATCCAGTCGCATCATCAAATCTATACAAATAAAGCACTTGTGGTGAGTATTTCCTGTAATTCCACTTATTTTTTTATCTACAGATGCGCCTTGGCGGATGCAACAATAGCTGCACAAGTTATAGTGATTCTTGGATTTTTGAATTGATCGATCAGGGATAACATTAGCCAATACCAAATCTCCTTAAAACTCCCTGCATTTGTCTCCCTTTTGCCTGTTTCATCATTGATTTAGAATTACCATACTGTTTTATCAAATCCTTGACGTCGTGCTCTGTCATCCCCGCACCCCTTGCTATACGCTTTCTTCTTGAATCATTAACGATCTCAGGGTTACCCTTTTCTTTCTTGGTCATTGATTGAATAATTACTCGCCATTTTTCAGTCTTGGCTTGTAAGGCATCGATTTGATCTTCTTTGACCATTCCTGACAATCCTGGCAGATTATCCAGTACATTTCTGAATCCCATTTTACCCACATTATCCATTTGTGCATAAAAGTCTTCGATGGTCATCTTGCCACTCAAAAGTCGTTTTGCTTGGTTTTCATCAGCCTGTAATTCAAGACCTCTCGCCATTTCAAGTAGGGCCTTGATGTCTCCCATTCCAAGCATTCGTCCTACAAACCTAGTAGGTGAAAATTGTTCTAGGTCATCTATGCGTTCACCTGTGCCAATAAACATAACTTTGGCGCCCGTAGCTGCAGATGCCGCGAGTACACCGCCACCTTTAGCAGTACCATCGAGCTTTGTTACGATTATGCCACTTACTGGAGCGGAGTCATGAAAAGCTTTTGCTTGACTGAAAGCCTGTTGGCCAATAGTTCCATCAATTACGAGAAGAACGAGATCAGGCTGGGCTATAGAGTGCATTGTATTCATTTCTTCTAAAAGGCCAGCTTCTTCCTTGTGTCTTCCTGCAGTATCGATGATCACGGTATCAATGTTTTGAGTTTTAAAAAATTCTAAACCATTTTTTACGATACCCAAAGCATCTTTATTTTCACCTTCACCATACACTTCTATATTGATCTTGTTGCAGTTCATTTTCAACTGGGTTAGTGCACCGGGTCGCCATGTATCCGCACCAATGACTCCTGCGTGGTAACCATGTTTGGCTAACCAACGAGCAAGTTTAGCAGTGACTGTTGTCTTGCCACTACCCTGAATGCCAAGCATTAGGATTAGGTTTTGTTTTCCGGGGATTAATGGAATAACATTTTCTTCTCGGTCCGGTGATTTATCCATCGTCTTGATCGATTCTCCTGTGTAACCTAAGAGCCTAGCCAGCTCGCTATAGAGAACGGTGATTATGTGATCCTTTCTTGACAAACCCTTGGGAGGCTGTTCGTTTAGTGCACGATCCTTTAGGTTTTTAGTAATAGACAAAACCAGTCTAACGTTGACATCTGATTGTAGTAATGCTCTCTGGACGTCCTTACAAAGCGCCTCTACAAGTTCTTCGTTAACGTCTGATGCTCCTACGATTTTTTTGAGAGCGCTTCGAAGACCCGTGCGCAAGTTGTCTAACATAGATCTACTTCGGTACTAATGCTACTTCTAATATTTCAAATATTCCCCTCTGTCCATCCCAAAGAATGTTTGCACTTTTTATATCTAACTTCTTGCTGAACATAGGACAATCTGTTACAAGTGTTTCCGCCTCACCTCCCTCAAAACTAAGGTTAAAACTATATTTTTTACTTAAGTATTCCAATTTGTCCAAGAGATCGTTATCAAGAGACATCCCCAGCAAGGTCCTATCTAGACCCAATGCAGATACACCTACAACCTTAACTTGGAATTTATTATCGATAAGTTCATGCATATAGATAGATGTGTGGATATGCCATAAGGGAACTATCATTGCCAACTTATGCTTTGAGCAAATTTTCTGGAATAGATCGTTTTGAAATCTACTGGTAATTCCGCCATGTACTATGCCTTGGATATCATAAATTGACTTAACATGGCTTATTGCGTTGTCTAATGCCTCTACCTCCGCATCCTTAGATACGCTGTCTACTTTGCATTCATAATATGGTTTGTGCATAGCTTCTGCAAGATACCTTGTAACCCAGCTGTTGGGGTAATGAAAGAACAGACTGTCGTCTGCCTTAGGATGGATGGTTACCAAACATGAAATTTCATGACCAATTCTTTGCGCTCTAAATATAGAGAAGTTGCTGTCTTTTCCGCCTGAGTAAAGAGATGCTAATTTCACCTTCTTCAACAAACAAACATTTAGTTCTTTATTAAGTATTTGTCAAGTCCTTCTCTTTAATGATGCGAAAATAATGACCATGTGATATGATCAGATGTGGATGATGATAGATGGCATTATTTGTGCGGCTCTTCGTTGATATCAGATACGCCATATTTCCAATCATGTTTTTCCATATCGTTTACGAATGAAAGAACGATAGACTCAAGTATTCTTAGAAGCTTACGTCCCTTTTTTATGGTAGCTTTTCTTGCAGCGCCAGTTGATCCGGTGTTGGTCAGCTCATTGAACTTCCAGTATATCCTTATATCCGATGGTAATTTCGGAAGGGTTTGTTCAGGTGCATTCTGCATTTCGACTAAATCAGAACGGATAGCAAGCACTGCAGAAGTTTCTGCCTCTCCTGCATGGCCAAGCCCATCCCAAACCTGAAACAGTCCTTCTGTCTTCTGTCCTATTAGGGTCCACCATGATTCAAGACAGGCGATCACTGTTTCTGGATACCTGTCCTTGATAGTTCGTGCAGCCAGCTCCAAAGGAGCTATATTTCCATCGTGGCCATTTATGATTACTATCCTGTTTATACCATTTCTTATTAAACTTGTAAAAAGATCTTCTATGACTCTAACAACTGTTTCAGAGCTCAAGCTCATTGTCATTTGGTAATCAATATGATGTATACTAAGTCCATACGGAATAGGGGGAAGTACTATTACATTCTTTAACTTTTTTGCAATCCTTTTTGCCAAATAGAAGGGAACAAGAAAATCTGATCCAAATGGTAGGTGATCGCCATGATTTTCACAAGAGCCTATAACCAAAATTGCTATTGTCTTCATGTTTACACGTTCTTTAACTTGAATAGCATTCATCTCCTCCAGTATGTTGCGATTATGCTCAATCATAGTCTCTTGCTATGTGCTCTAAAGAATTTAAGCTTAGACCTCAGACTAGAGCTTAAGTGCCTAAGACAATAATTTATGATATATTCGACCAAAAAATTATGACCTGAATAAGGTTTGATGCTACTTGATACTATCGAAATCCTAGATTATGCATACGATGAACTGGTTGTTTATTTAACAGGAGAGTGCGCCTGACTAAATTGCGAAGCAAATATTATTCTACGAACAACAGAAGATCTTGCTATGCAAATTACTTCCTAGCTATGATTGGAGATTAACTTATTAACAGTTTTAGGGTAGTTGAACAACATATGTCTTCCTTTAGAATTGATAGGGATTCGCTAGGTCAAGTTGAGGTTCCATCTGATGCTTACTACGGTCCTTTTACTACTAGAGCAAAGGAACTATACAAAGTCACAGGTCATAAAGCTCATCTAAATCTTATCAGAGCATATGTCATGATAAAAAAATCCGCGGCACTTGCAAATAAAGAACTAGAGGTACTAGAGAAGAATATATCCGATGCAATTGTAAAAGCATCAGATGAAATCCTAGAAAATAAGTTTCTCGATCAATTCGTAATAGATTCAATCAACTCAGGGGCAGGGACTGCAGTTAACATGAATTGTAACGAAGTAATCGCAAACAGGGCGCTTGAGATTATTGGCAAGAAAAAAGGAGACTACGATAGTATAAATCCTAACGATCATGTAAATATGTCACAATCAAGCAATGATACCTTTCCAACTGCTATGCACCTAGCTATTATGACTAATCTGAGGGAAACACTGACATCTCTTGAGAAACTTATTCAATCGCTCCATAACAAATCTGCCGAGTTCCAAGGCATCAACAAGGTTGGAAGAACACATTTGATGGACGCTCTCACGGTTACTTTGAAAAGCGAGTTTGATTCATACGCTTATTCACTCGAATTAACAAGAAAAGAAATAATTCAAACAACTGAAGATCTACTATTTGTAGGTCTTGGTGGAACTGCGGTAGGTACTGGTGCTAATACACCCAAAGGATATAGACAGATCGCAGTGAAGTATTTGTCAGAGATTTCCGGATTTGATTTGAAGCCTTCAAGTAATACATATCATTTTCTACAGAGTAGATATCACGTCGCACGATGCTCTTCAGCCCTTCGTAATCTTGCTCTAGAATTGACAAAGATAGCAAATGATATCAGATTAATGGCATCAGGCCCGCTTACGGGTCTAGCAGAAATTCTAATTCCAGCTGTTCATGCTGGATCTTCAATTATGCCAGGCAAGGTTAATCCATCACTAGCAGAGTGCCTAAATATGATTTGCTTTAACATAATAGGAAACGACGTATCAGTGGCGATGGCAGCACAAGCCGGTCAATTCGAGCTAAATGTTATGTTGCCCGGCATGCTAAAGTGTGTTTTAGAGTCAACTGACATGCTAAAGAATTTCCTTCCGATTTTTGCGTCAAAGATGATAGATGGGTTAACAGCTAATAGAACAAAGTTAGAGTCATACGTCGATAAGAGTCCCACAGTAGTTGCGCTGCTAAATCCCTACATTGGATATATGAAAGCCGCAGAGATTTATAAAGAATCACTAAGAACGAATAAAAGCATAAAGGAGCTGGTTCTAAGCGAGGGCTTGATGACCAAAGACGATCTCGATCGAGCACTCGCCAAAGCTAGAATTTTGGAATAGAGCTCATTTGATACAAGATAACGAGATCTAAGATCTAGTACAAGGTCAATTTAGTAATAAAACCTATCTCAGCAATTCACAATACCCAGAAGACGTGATTAGGAACAAGAATGATCTCCGTTATCGATATTGTGATAGAGTCAAAAAATACTCACGCAGCACTTTCACGCCTATATAGTTATTATGAAGTAAATGTTGCCTTTTAAAGAAATTAGAGCCAAAGCTAAAGTGAATCAGAAAGATCAAAATAAGAATTAGAAGACAGTTAACTGACTGCCGCTTAAAAACTAATATCTATATAACTGCTATAAGAAATGAGATCGATGACATTATCTTTAGGAGATAATAAGATTGAGTCTAGTGGTGTGAGGCTCCAATCTTCGAAATATCCCACACTCCTCAGAGGAACTAGCTTAATCAAACGCGGTTTTGCACGCATGCAAAAACACGGCGTCATTATGGATGTTACTAATGTAGAGCAGGCGCAAATAGCAGAAGACTCTGGAGCTGTCGCTGTTATGGTTTTAGATAAACTACCATATGATATTAGAAAGGCTGGAGGGGTTGCAAGAACCGCAAGCATTAAGATAGTACAGGATATCATGGATGCTGTTACTATCCCAATAATGGCAAAGTGTAGAATAGGCCATGTTTCAGAAGCCAATATATTAGAAGCAACAGGTGTCGACATGATAGACGAGAGCGAAGTTTTGAGTCCTGCAGATGAAGAGCGGCACATTTGGAAATGGGAGTATACCACACCTTTTGTCAACGGTGCAAAGAATCTCGGCGAAGCTTTAAGAAGAATCGAAGAAGGATGCGCGATGATTAGGACAAAGGGAGAGCCCGGAACAGGTGATGTAGCTGAGGCTGTATCTCATATCAAGTTTTTAAATAATGAAATACGTAAAGTTAGATCAATTTGTGATGATAATCAAGAATTAATAAGAGTCGCAAGAGAATTGAAGGTTTCTTTTGCCACGGTTGAAGAGACAGCGCGTTTGAATAGACTTCCTGTCGTCAACTTTGCTGCGGGTGGAATCTCTACTCCTGCAGATGCGGCTTTTCTGATGAGCCTTGGATGCGATGGAGTATTTGTTGGCTCCGGTATTTTCAAAGCAGACGACTCAGCTCAACGTGCAAGTGCAGTAGTTCTTGCTACTACATATTTCGATAACCCAAAGATTGTACTTGAAGCACAGAAGATGGTTGATGAAAAAAAATCCATGCTTGGGTTAGATACGAAAAACTTGGAATTAAGGATGCAGGAACGAGGACCATCTACTTGAAAGAAAATATTACAATTGGAGTACTAGGGATCCAAGGTGATATTGAGGAAAACTTAGCAGCCACTAAAGCAGTACTACAAAATATGAGAATTAAGGGTAATGTAGAGCAGGTTCGATACCATGAAGAAGTTGAAAGAGTTGACGGACTAGTCTTACCAGGCGGTGAAAGTACTGTAGTTAGCACTTTAGCTTCTATGCAAGGAGGAGAGGGCGGAGAATTGTTTCAAACGATAAAAAAGCGGGTATCAGAAGGCATGCCTATAATGGGAATATGCGCAGGTATGATACTCCTATCCAGACGTGCTTATGACAGAGTGGTAGGTGAAACAAAACAGAAACTTTTGGGAGCTTTAGATGTTGTTGTAGAACGAAATGCCTTTGGAAGACAGAATGAATCCTTCGAAGTTAATCTAGAAATGCCTGCACTAGGTAAAAATAGACTCAAAGCCATATTTATCAGGGCACCTGTCGTTACTGAAATTGGAACAGGCGTCAATATTTTGGCTGAGCTAAATGGTAAAATTGTTGCAGTAATGCAAAAAAATATTATTGGAACATCGTTCCACCCAGAACTATCAGACGATTATAGAATCCATAAACACTTCGTCAGTACGGTTCTAGATTTTAAAAAAAATAAGCCAGCCAGATAATAGTAAAATTACAATAATAGGTGCGGGGGGTGGGATTCGAACCCACGAACCCCTAAGAGACGGGATCACCCATTTAATTAGATCTTAAGTCCCGCGTCTCCAAATTTCATATCGTGATTATTTGGCCAGGCTCTACAACCCCCGCATACCAGCAAAACCAGGTAATAATTATATTGTAATTAAACCTTACAAGAAACCAAGATAATTGGCAAAATAACAGAATGGAGAAGAAGAAACGACTTCTAGAATCTATGCGAAACGTTATCGAGCACTTCAAGCTATGTATAAAAATTATATCTTATAATTAACCTGCCAAAGGCTGCTTACCATCTTCTATAAGAAAGTGCTAGCAAATAGGGCCGTCCATGCTAGTGAATATAAGAGTGTTGCTAAAGTGTTATTATATTATTTCGAGTTACCAATGAGTAGCAAATAATGTAGTGATAAATTAAGTCTTCAAAGCTCTACAAAAGAATAGAATAAAAATATAGCAGTAATGTTCGAAAGTCTAATATACCATAAAAACTTCAAATAGAAGAGACATGAACACGAACACTAAAACAATAGTAGCTCTAGTAGCGGTACTAGCCATAACTGCGGTGTTAGTCACATCAGTATTGGTTGGCGACGCCGAGGCACGAAAATGTAAGAGGCACAGCGGCGGAGGCGGCGGCGGCGGCGACAGAAGTCAGAGCATTTCTCAGGCGGCTGTAAGTGGCAACGGTGGTCAAAGCCAAAACGTTGCAAGCCAACAACAAGGCAACGGTAATTCTGCGGCTGTAGTAGGTATTCAGAATCGATAAATACTAGAAGCACGGCCAATTTTTTTATTTTTTTTATTTAGGAAGCTCCATATTCAAAAAAACTTATGTCTACAGGGTTCAAGCTTATACCTATATTTGTTCTATAAAATATTTAAAAATAGAATATTCGACTATGAAATCAGATAGTAGTGTTTCCTATAGAACGTCCCCATAATTATCATACATAAAAAACCCAGAGGGCTTTTTAAGATATGATGTAATAGAAGTACAGTCGTGACTTTCGAAATGCATATATATTATATAACATTATCTCTTTTTTAAGACATGAACACCCAAATATTAGCTATTATTGCAATCACAGCAGTTGTTGGATTGGTCTTTGCTGCAACGATCGTTCAGACAGTCGATGCGAGACGACATAGTCAGAGTGCTACTCAGGTTGCTGTAAGTGGCAACGGTGGCCAAAGCCAAAACGTCGCAAGTCAACAGCAAGGAAGCCGTAATTCCGCCATTGTAGTAGCAATTCAGGATAGAGACTAAAGGCTCTGATAAATACTATAAGCACGGCCATTTTTTTTTCCTTAAGCTTCTCTATGCGAAGTAAATATTAGATGCATGCCTGTGGAGTTCCAGCTCATATTTTTATTAGCTCTATAAAATATTTACAGAAGATAGATCGTTCGAGTATAACATAGGCCCGGCGGTCAAGTTCAAAACGTAGAAAAACAAGGACAAGGAGATACAAATATCGTTAATACACAAGTACAAACCCAACCATAAGAATAGTGAATGCGCGGGGGGGGCAAATGTTACGGTTGTTATAGGAAATCTGATACCCACACAAAAAATATTTAAAATGTGTCAGAATAATAGTAGAGCCCGAACATTCTAGATCCATTTATTTCATGGCTCAAATATGACAGCAATACGACAACGGCTAGTATCTTCGCTCTAAAATATTTAGAGTAATATTTACAGAAGACATTCGAGTATGAAATCGGAGGGTAGTGTGTTCTATAGAACGTCTCCATAATTATCATACGTAAAAAACCCAGAGGGTTCTTTAAGATATGATACAGTCGTGACTTTCGAAATGCATATATATTATATAACATTCTTTCTTTTTTAAGACATGAACACACAAATATTAGCTATTGTAGCAATAGCCGCAGTTGTTGGATTGATCTTTGCTGCAACCATCGTTCAGGCAGTCGATGCAAAACGACAGGACCGTCTACAAATAGCCAGAAGTGGTCCCGGCGGTCAGGTTCAAAACATAGAAAAACAATCACAAGGAGATAATAATTTCGTTATTATAAGAGCCGAACAAAACAAACCATAAGAAAACTGAATATCATGAAAGGGCAGACCTTGCTCTTTTGGGTTAGGAAATTTGATATCAATGAAGATTAGATAGAAATTTATTTTAAATGTAGAATAATGGTAGTATAGTTACAACACTGTAACTATACTAGCAATAATAGCTCCGATACTAGTGGGGCCAGTGCTTCGCTAATGATTCGATGGCAAATTCTGAGAAAGTTCTTTAGCTTTGGTAGCAATAATAGCTAAATTGCACATGGTTGTGTCAACCAAAACGAAATGTCAAAGCGTTCTATCACAACAACAGCGCTTTGGTAATTCAGGTGTTGTAATAGGTAACATGCCATAAATGACATTTAAGATTCAACTGTTATCTGATATATTTTTATTTTTGCTGCTTTAAGTTAGATATAAAAATCAGCTCAGAAAATCCTTTGAAATTTTTTAGAATAATAGTATGGCAGGAATGCTCGAAATTCACATATATCTTAACCTAGATATGTTTTTAGAGTTATGAAGAACACAACGGTAGCGTTAGTCGCAGTCGTAGCTGTGACCGCGATATTATTAGCATCCATGTTGACTGAAGATGCATTGGCAAAAAAGTGTAGATCTAAAGGCGGCGAGGTACATCAAGTGCTAGCTCAGGCTTGTATAAACCAAAATGCACGATGCATAAACACTGGATTGCAACAAGCGGGTCATGATCTGTCTGGCAATGCAATAGGAAATCAACCTTAGATTAGGAAAGAACCTACGCTTAATGGTTGTAACTACAACCTCAATCTCTTTTTTATTAACTGAAATATAACTAGCCTTTGAAGAAATACGACAACATCTCTAACGTGAATGATAAATGAATAAAATGCTAGCTGGAAATCACCGTGTATCTTTGATTCGACAACAACATCAGAACAAAGATCGGACGATAACCGGCAGCTATTTCAATTGTAATTTTCAATGCGACGAAGTAGAAGCTTATAGTACTTCGTGCAAAGCAGTTAAGCATAATAATAATGAAATTATTACAGAACGAACGTAGGTGGTCGGTATCATTTTTTTGAGAATAACCTTAATGAAACCCTCCATGATATCTGACAGACATCGTAACGCCTTGGTAGCTCAGCCTGGTAGAGCGTTGCCTTGGTAAGGCAAAGGTCCCGGGTCCAAATCCCGGCCAAGGCTTCTCGAGTCTTGTAGTATTTCAGTTAAGATATTGATCTCTTTCCTGGTGATCCAATCTTGAATAATGAAAGCTCTCTGCCAACAAATGACTTTTCACGTATTTAATTTGAAAGCAAAAGTTGATCGATAGAGTGATCTAGTCGATGCCCAAGATGATTTTACAATTTTTCGAGCAATTCCTGTACTGGAGCATGTCATTCCGAAGGATTAGCGTGAATGTTATCTCTATAGAAATCTCATCAAAATTCCACCAAAACCTATACCGCTGCGCTGGGATCGAAGGCCGAGATGGGCTTAACGGGTAATATTGGCCTCATGATATACTCAATTGTCGTTTGAATACGAGGAGCCAACATTTACTTACAAAATAGTCTATCGGTCTTCTGGACGGTGCTAATGGATAGGAGAAATCGCTCCCGTAAACGTTTATTGAGTCAAATGAATGAAAGCAACACTTTAAAGCCTACGAATTAATTTAAATTTCAATGTCACAGTCTAAGGGCGGGATTAACGTAATTTTTTCTACTGACCATTTACCGAAATTAGAATCTCCTATTTTAATTTGCGGATTTCCAGGTAGTGGATACGTAGGAAAGATGGCGGTGGACCATTTGATTCAGGAGCTTCATGCGGAACATCTTGCTGACATCTATTCTACTTCCTTTCCACCACAAGTAATGATCAGGAGCGACGGAACGTCCGATCTCATGAAAAACACCATATTCTATACTAGGACGAGCACAGCAAATCCTAATGCCAATCTCCTACTGCTCACCGGCGATTCCCAACCTGCAAGCCCTGAATCTGAATATGTTTTAGCCGAAGAAATTTTGGACATTGCTGCAAAATTCAACACCTCACATGTCTTTACCCTGGCAGCATATATTACAGGTGTCTTCGTAGATAAGCCTCGGATCTTTGGAACTGCTACTGATATAGATATCATAAAATCATTTCATGACAGAAACATTTCAACCATGGATGGTGGCAGTATAACCGGAATGAATGGTGTCATTATCGGCATTGCAAAACTACGAGGAATAAAAGGAACGTGCTTGTTAGGCGAGACCTCCGGTTATGTAGTTGATGCAAAAGCTTCAAAGTCTATTTTGGAAACTTTAATTTCTATCATAGGAATCACTGTGGACATGGCAAATCTCGAAAAAAGAGCAAAGGATACTGAAATGTTAATTCAAACAATAGAGCAGCAGATGGCCGGTAGAGCAGGGGGCATTATGGAAGGTCAACAACAGCCTGCTCGTAGACCATCAGACATGGGATATATAAGTTAATAATCTGATATTTTTCTCATTTCTAGAAAATTAGGGGGATAGCTACTTTATGACAATATTATACTCTTTTTAATTTACCATACCTTCCGATGTTTAAGCTATTGTCGCCCCTGAATGCCTGAGTATACCCATTTTCGATAGATATCTTATCGCCTTGCTTTACCATCTCAATCTGATCGTCCCATAAAGAAAGTTTGATGCTTCCCGATTCATCTGATATAGTCGCATCTGCAACTTGAGCCGTACCTCCTGCTCTTAAATTAACTGTCCTTGACTCCGTAATATTGTCGATTTTTGCTTCTACGTTGACTCCACGCATTCCTGGTTTCAAATCTGCAATATTCATTACTTGTATTACTTCAAACTCTTGTTATAATAAAGGTTCTGGATTACGTGATATTTACCGTTATAGATTGCCCACAGTCAGTACATACAAGTTTTATACTAGAGAGGGTCTTTTCTCTAACCTCATGAACAGTTTTTGAATGGCATCTGGTACAAAGTTTAGATATTATTTCTGGCTTGGGCAAATAATCTAATTATACTATACTGTAGGAACAATAAAACGATTACTTAAGTTGACAAAACAAAACCTTTCTTGGAAGCTTTAATACATAACACACTCCAAAATCAATTGGAAATTTGTATTGGATATCAGTTAAAGATCGGGAATATTTGTTAATACTCTAATAGAATGAAAACACTTCTCAGACATCTCTTACCTGTCAAAAACCCTACATAAAAAGTGTCAAGCGTTCTTTAATTTATTAGTAACCATGAAATATGTATCAAAAGAAGTCTTCGTAGGAGGGGTAGCGAAGCCTGGTCAAACGCGCAGGACTCAAGATCACTAGCCGGTTCTTGTGCACACGACTACTAATAGTTGGGTGATCCCGTCTCTTAGGGGTTCGTGGGTTCGAATCCCACCCCCTCCACTAAACATATTAGGTTTTCTTATTGCAGTACAGAATTGTGGATAGCGCATGTGTTCCGAAATTATACGAGTCTGAATTATGTTCCGGTCTAGGAAGCCCGCAGACAGGATCAGTTGAACTAATAGAAAGTACAATATAAGAAATCGATTTTTAGTCAGAGTTCAATCGTCTTACCTTATCCCTGTTAATTTATCGAACTCGGAGCTCTGACACTTTTATTCTTAATAATTCTGTATAGTTCAGGCATAGAGTAGACAAAACCCACATGGACACAGTCTACTCGTTCATCTAATAAACAACGTAATTCTCCATCCTTCAGCAATACTTCAGCAATTCGGCCTTTCTTATTGTCCTTCACAATGACTCGATCCCGGTCGATACTGACCTTCTCTATAAACGGTGCCTGTTTAGCAAAAACTTCGTATCTGTTCATCATTTCTTCCATCATACTCGTTAGATAGCCTGAAAAACTGGTGATTCCTTTTAGCTCTAGTTCCCTCTTACTTCTTTCATAAACCCCGAAAAATTTGTTATATACATTCTCACTTACAGTAATAGATTTGTAGCCGGGCTTTGGCATAGATAGATGAGTACGGTAATGAACCGAATCATATAAGATTTACTATATATTGCTGCTGCCAGTACACTATATCTGTACAGTCCAATCTTCGCATGTCCTAACTCGCATGTCAAGACACTGTATCCAGCGCGAGCGGCTTCAAAAAACTATCTCCTTATCACTTTGGCGTCAAGCAGGCGTACGCATATTGTAAGTTTAATTTTGACCCTACCAGCTTGAGATATTGAAAAAAAAGGTTATTCAAACAGAGAGGATTTGAGAATCTAGCATGTTTGACGAGATTACCGAAAAACTGTTAAAAAGTACAACGGCTTTATATATGCCTAAACTAGAAGAGCTGGCGAAGGTAAGAGCGAGCGAACTGGCAATCGTAAAGGACAAAGTGCGCACCTCACCAGAAGAGGTTGAAGCATGGTTTGATGGAGAAATTAGAAAGGTAACAAATGTGGACGCTAAGGACTTGATTGAACAAATCAAAAAAGTCTAGACTAGGAGCCATAAAGCTACATTAAATATTTTATCATTTTATAGTCTGTTGTCATTTAGCTACCACTACAGATCAAAATGTTTTGTCCGTTAAGCATGGATTATTTGTTTATGACATAGAAATCATAAACTGGTATGCCAGATCTCTTGTTTGTTTTTCTCTTGAGGTTGTATTCAAGAATTGCCCAAAAAGCCGGGAAAGTCTCGATTAATCCGATGATTGGACACAAAATTAGAGCTTGTAAATGCAGTACAAACTTCCTTTGCGGACTAATAGTAGAATAGCGTAAATTCAATAACAAGCCGACTTGGTAAGAAAGCAACCATACAACTGACGAAAAAAGTAGAAGTAGGCCAACTCCAATTTCAAGAGGTCCTCCACCTACCCAAGAATGAGATATAAAATGAGAATAGACCGTGCTTATGGAACTATCTATTAATGATGCTACATTATGACTAGTTCCATTACTATATTGATTTATTGATAATATTATCGATAGAAGTACGGGCAGATAGAATTGAAACGAAAGGATTGTCGATACAAAACCTGCTGTGAAGCCTAAGAAATATGTTATTAACTTGTAAATCATCTTGATTTTATGCGCGGATGAGAATTTATCTATATTCTGTAAACTTCCCACAACCCATCTACGCCTCTGCATGAAATGATCTTTCATATTCAGTGGAGGCTGTTCAAGCAGTATTCCCCCGTGCCATCCTAACGATTTTGGCCCATATTTTTCATAGACTTTGTAGCCAAACATCTGATCCTCAGCCAGTGTAGGCCCAAAATTCCAACCGATGGAGTCTTCGATGTCTGATCTGATAAGTAAATTACTTCCATGCATGTGTAACGGAGGAGATTTTATTACAACATCGTTTGTCATTTGGGATACACAATCATAACATGTGAACGGTCTTATAGATTCTGCAAGTGCTGTGAAAATATTTGCTGATTCAAATTTTAAAGGATAAAATATTGGACCTTCAGACACAATGGCACTCCCATCCCTAATAAACTTCAGCAGAGAAAGAACGGTTTGATGTGTGACGTAGCTTTCGTCGTCCATATGGAAAACCCAATAACTAGATGTGTTTTTATTTTCTTCACGCCTGGAGTTTACAGCATATTGCAAGGCTCTGCCTTTTTTAATCGCATTTGTTGTAAATTTTCTATTAACTACAATTACATCACAATTTTCGCCGTGTAGTGAATCAACGTCGTGGAGGTCGTCTGTAACGATAGAAATTTTGTATTTAACATACTTTATTTTGGCACATGACCTTGTGATTGAATCTATCCCGCGTTTTACGACTGGTGTCTTGGTCGCAGACCGGGTAGTTATTTGAAAGATTATAGTAGGATCATTGCGAATACGTCGAAGATCGTCTCCGATGAATATATTACGATTTTTTATAAACCTCATCACGGATAAAATTGCAATGGGAATGCCTAGAAGCCAACAGCATGTAATAATACCCATTAGAAGGACGAGCAACAACACTCTCTATAGAAATATTTATAAATAAGAAGACATTGTTTCTAGAATTTTTATCATATATTAAAGGTTCTAATGATAATCACATAAGAATGATCCTCGATAATCTAGGCTAAATCCATTTATGCTTAAGAAAAGAAAGGTTCTTTGCCTATTTGAAGAGAAATTTCAAATTTCTAGAAAAATTAGGGATAAAAACACTAGGAGCTTGTTGTTCGATGGAGCCGGCTGAACCATAAATGCCTTCAGAGAGCAAGCTTAACGATCGAAATGATGCCACGTACTGCAGCCAATGTAAAAGTTATACTGTTATTTTTGATATGATTTCAAGTGAATTTGTGTGTAGCTCCTGCGGGTGTGTAGCCAGTGACAAATACTTCAATAACGAACACGCCAACAGCGCTCAGTCAGGCTACAGCGACAGAGCTAGAACAGGCATGCCAGAATCTTTAGCAATACACCATAAAGGATTGTCCACGTTAATTGGTATGGGTGATACGGATGCAAGAGGTAAAGCACTCGAGCCGGCCCAACGTATGAAAATGCAGAGATTACGTACTTGGAACAACAGGTCACAGCTAAATGATTCTATATCCAGAAATTTAGAGAAGGCCCTGAAATTTCTGAATAATTTCGGGGATAAGCTTTATCTTAGTCAAGCAGTAATGGAGAGCGCAGCATACATCTATAGAAAGGCAGCCATTAAGAAACTTGCAAAAGGCCGATCCACATTAGGACTGGTAGGGGCTGCCCTTTACGCGGCATGTAGAGAAACGGCTACTCCAAAAACAATCTCAGACGTAGCATCTGTGTGTAATCTACCTAGTAAGGATGTTATGTCTCATTACAAATTAATATTAAGAGAACTTTCTTTACAAATGCCAGTCCTGCACGGACCAGACTATGTCACGCTTATCTCCAATAGGCTGAACCTGAGCGAAAAGACAAAGCGTGAAGCCTTAAAAGTATATGGTGACGTACAGCAAAATAGAATTTCAATTGGCAAAAATCCTAGAGCTTTGGCAGGTGCAGTAATTTACCTTGCTTCACAAAATTGTAATGAATTTCTAAGGCAAGTAGAAATCTGTCAAGTTGCAGACATATCAACAGTATCATTGCGAAAGCGCTGTAAAGAAATCAAATCAACCCTTTCGATTTAGATGGTCTCAGACCTTTATTGTATAATCTACCAGGTCAGCGCCGGTACGTATTGACTCTAATTTCTTGCCAGCGATTGAAATATATGCAGCATCAAAATTGGGATAGGGATCTTTGCATGAGAATATTGTAATTACAATGCCAGCATGATCAAGTTTATAACCCTCGCAAGGTTCATGTCCTCGAATAATCGCTCTAGTACCAGTTGCCTCTAACCATTTTCTTGATATATTTATTCCGAAATGCTTTCCTACACCTCGCCTTGATTTCTCCCAATCATGGCCACCCAAAATCTCTGAACGAGGATCATTCCATAATATTTCTTCCATTATTCTATTTTGTAGGATGTTTTCTTGAGCATTTGCAATATGGCTTCTATAGTTAGTCGTTGTTACCTCAATAGTTGGCAATCCTCCGTGGACCAAAAGTAGCAGTTTTTGTATTATTGTTGTTAGCATGAGTAAGCGAAAAAAGGGGAATATTTTTTTATAATAAATAAATTTTCCCATGTCCATTCCGTAATAGTCGATAATTTTCAAAGGTAGGTCATGTGACGAGAACGGATATTCAGCTGGTGCCTCATGGTTCCCACGCATTAATATAATAGAGTTGGGATATCTTTGTTTTAAATTACAAATCGCATACAGAACCTCAATTGATTTAGGACCTCTATCCACATAGTCTCCTAGGAGTATAATTTTGTTATTAGGGTTAGCAAGGTAGTGCTCCAATTTGATGTCCTCCAATATTTTGAGGAATGTTTTTAGGTCACCATGAATATCACCTATTACTACAAGTTCGTCAGGTGTTTGCAGTTCTACAAGTCCACCATTGATTTTTCCTCCTACTAGAAATCCTCGCTCTCGTTCTTTTCGCAAAATTTCAATTGCTGAGTCAATATGGCGAACAAAATCAGAAGGGCTTAAGTTTGACAATGCTTTTTCTATGTCGTCAATCAAGTATTCATTGACCAAAGAACATCTGTGGGTGTTAAATGTATAGTAGAATAAACAACTAATAACTAATAAAAAAATTGAAGCCCTTTCTATTAGTTGGGCTAAATTTTATTAATATATTCTTGAGACATAAAGATCCAGATAATTTCCGCGCCCTTTTTGGCTTAAAAATGTGTTTACTATTAATACCTATATATTTTGATATAATGTGGATAAAAAAATGCCACTTAACACAAGCGGTTGGAGCAATAGGGGTTGGCTGGAAATAATTCAATTTATCCTTTCTATGTGTGAAAATGGAGCTAGAAAGACTCATGTCATGTATCGATGTAATTTAAATTCTAAGCAAATTAATGCGTATTTGAATTTTCTCCTTGAATGTGGAATGCTAGAAAGACAACAAGAGAACTCTAATTCAAAGCGATATGTCTACAGGACAGCTGAACTGGGGAAGAAATTTATTGGCACGTATAGACTGCTAGCAGAACTTTTTAGCAAAGCCCCTCCGAATTCATTAAGATAATGTTAATCAGATACGGGAGTCATGTCCTCGCCATCTAAAACATCTGGCAGCCGCGCTGATTATTAAATCCGGGAATATGCTCAGGATGTACTACTGACAATCTATTACCACAAATATTTTTCATAATTTTATCTTATTTTGCATATAATATTTCTATGTGATAGTTTCATTCAGATTAAATGGAATGTTCGGATTAAACTTAACATCACAATGAAGAATCGTAGTCGTTACGAAGTAATCGCAGCAATTCTGAGATCGGCCACCAAAGAAGAAACACGCACAAAAATCATGTACAAGGCTATGCTTAGCAACGATCAGTGCAAGATTTACCTTGATTCACTTCTTCACAGTGGTTTAATACAAGAAGTTAATAGCAGCAATAAGATGGCGTATAAAATAACCCCGAAAGGAAACATATTCTTGTCGTATTATGATCAGTTGAAAGAATTACTTCCGGTCGGAATCGAAGAAAACCTTACAGAAGAATATTATCATCTAAGGACATAATCACTAGACTATTGATTCTAGCTTTACTTTCGGGTATCCTGAGAATCTCTCGCTCAAGATCGCATGAAGGTGACCCGAAGGTGCGATTGTACGTAAAAATAACGTGTCATTGATTATTGATAGCTTCAAATGTACGTCCGATATACCAGAGGGATTAAATCCGCTAGCAGAATGTGATTCTGAGAGAATTAACGAGAGATCGCTATTATTCCTTAAAAGGGACGAGATTTCTTTACCATCATTTTCCACATGGCTAAACAAAAGTCGTGATTTATCTGCGCTCATTATGTTTAGTAAAAGCTTATTCGGATGCTCACGTCTTGTTTTTAGTATTGCATCATAGAAAAATTCGTACTGCAACTCAGTTCCTTTGCTATACGGTATAATATAGTTCGATAAAGCCTTGTCCTGATTGTGAGGCCAGAATATTTTAACGAGATCTTTAGGATCAATATGCAAATTCGATTTAATATAGGAGATAATTGTGGTAGGATGAATTCCCAATATAGGTTGAATTAGAACCGGGTTGCCTGTTCGAACAAAGTTTAGGATAATCCTAGCTAGGAATGCAAGTGTCACCATGGAACTAATATATGGATCATTTTCTATTACTACAATTCCTTTCCGTGGAAACCCACCGCCTAGAGAAATATCAAATTCTTGATATCCACTCCTGATAAACGAGTCATAGAGGAGTGATACCTGTTCTGTTGCCCTTTTGCTTGTGACGCCGGCATCAGCCGGTTTTAGCGGATTAATAAAAAATTCAGTTGGATTATAAGGATCATAGCTTTGGAAAATGCCGTTGTTAAGGGTAAAAAAATACGAGAGCTTATTTATTCTGACGCCTCGTAATTTCCAGATCGTGATCTCTCTTATCTTTATATTTTCATAGGTTTTCTGTTGTAATTCTACTACGCCATCGACAAGAAAATCGAGCGTCGTATCTTTTGGGTCTTCGCTGATAAAAATCAATTTTGCACCTGCTCTTTCACGCCAAGTCTGCAGTACCCGTTCATTGTTCAACCGCGCTTCTTTGTCCATAAAGGATGCAATTGCATCCCAGCTGTCTATAATAATTATTGGTGCCTTTACATCCATTAGTTGATTTGTAATTCTTTCAAAAAGAGATTCGGGTTCATCTAGACGTGCATCTTCAAAACACGATAAATCATATCCTGAATCGGATCTTTGTTCTAATTCCGACGACTTTGGATCTTCGTTGAACTTGCCCAACCACGGATAGTATACAAAGAGTTGTTTTGGCGAAATTCTAGTAGAGATATAAAAAAAATTAGTTTTAATCTTTAAGGCTCGAAGTAGCGTCAGTGAAAGAGTTGTCTTACCTGCTCCAGAATAACCTTTGATGAGTAGAGAATATGTGTCACGGTGAACAAATTGCATCAACTCATTAGGAATAATATGTAATTTCTCACGTTGATGCTTGTATTTTGAGCTCTTTACCATATGCTCATCTAATAGCTTCACTACAAGAGTAATAATAAATTCTTCTAATTTTCCACTAATTTTCTAGGATGGCTGACTAACATAAGAGCATCTGATAGTTTGATAGGTGGAAGTTAATCTATATATAATCACCTTTGACCGTTAAGGGTTCATCTATTCAATAAAATTAGTGAATAACTGTTTGATACTTGTTTAGATCATAGTTTAAGAACCTCACCTTGAAGGTCCTGAAGTTAGTATGTTAATAACCAATTTTACCTGAAACCATGGACAACACAGTCTAAGCAGGTTAAAACTTTGAATAACGTTTCACCTATAAAACAGCATTTAATCATTGACTTTGAATAGGATGGCATGGGAATATTTCATTTCTATACTATTTCATGTAAATCCATCGCTTAAGGAGACTCAGGCAATAATCCCTTCTGAAAACGCAATGAATCAATTAGCCCCTCTGCATAGCCCATACTCAAGACAGCAAGTTCAAATTTACCCTGTCTCAAGAATCTCTCCGCGTCGGAGATATAATATTCCGCATTCTCAATTGCCTCAATTAGTCCTTCGCTTGTGGAAATGTTATATTTACCAGCTCTTACTAATCGCTTCATCTCTTCTGCCGTCTTCTTAGTCCTAGGTGCGTATTTCTCTAGCATACGAACAGAAACTCTTTGGATATTAGCTGCATTATCTATTGGTTTATCTGCATTATAGGTCAAAGTTGTAAGCGCTTCCTCTTCAGTAAAATGAAGCCCACCAGTAACAATCAAAGAGTGAGGCCCAGTACCAAAATTCATTCCAGTTAAAGATTTAACCTTGCCAGAGATAATCTTCTTCTGAGATGTACCAATTCTTGACGCCACAACCATAAATGTTTCTTCGGAAAATATGTTATATTTTAAATCTCTTTCGGCTTCCATTAGCATATTACAGACCCGGACTGGATCAAGGAAAAATAGGCCGTTGGGATGAACGTCATTATATTCAGTCAAAATTAACGTGTGGTTTCCTGCGAGCAAATTATCAAAAATAGTATTGTATACACTCAGAGCTGACAAGGGTGTTGACATCATTGTGACAGACCTTCCAAATTTGTACATATGAAGTCCTGTCTCCCCTATTACAGAGGAAACACCTGATGCAGCATGTAGGATATTTACATTTATGGAGTTCTTGACGGCTCTTATATACAACTCCGTGTGTGTAGTTGCAATTAAAGGATCCCCGTACGTTACTAACGCAACATTTTGATCTAGTGCTCGTTCAAGGATTTCTCGTCCATCTTCTACAAACCATCGCTGAACTGACAGCATTGTTGTTCCTTTATCTTCAGATCTGACAGCCTTATCTAATTCAAGAATATCCTGGTCACATATTGCGCTTGTGAACCTTTCGATGTATATAATGGTGCATGTTTTCAAAGCGTTCAACGCAAGTAGGCTAATACCGTTGTAACCGCTGATGCCTAAACCAATGAAAAATAGCATCTACTGTTACATTGGTTTTGCAGCTCTATATTTGTCATTAGTTACTTGAGCTCGTTTGTGATCATGCAGCCTAGAAATATGAAATAAAGTTCGACCGTATACCTCAACGCTGGATAAATACTCTTTTAGATCTATTCGCTCATTGGTACTGTGAGAAGCATGTGGATCACCAGGTCCATAGGTTACCATAGGAATTTTGAATGAACCCCCAAGTATATTCATATCGCCTGTACCTGTTTTTCTAAGGAGTAAGGGGCGTGCCTTACATACATCAAGGATTGAAAGGGAAAGGGCTCTTACCAGTTTTGAAGTGTGGCTAGCCTCAAAGGGTTCTGCCGCATCTTCTATCCTATACCTCGTAGTTATTCCTTTCTTGGCAGCAACTCGAGTTACAACTCCATCTAAAATTCTTAATACTTCCGCAGTAGTAGAAGTCATAGGTATTCGAATGTCCATCGTTATCTTGCACTTCTGTGGCGTAACATTATGACTGGAACCCCCAGCTATTTCTGTAAGTGTACAACTAACTGATTTTGTCCTGTTTCCTTCAATTTCTACGCCGTCTATTTCAGATTTAATTGATCTCCAAAAATCGTACATTTCCTCGATTGAATTTTTTGCTAGCCAGGGAGCACTTGCATGTGCGCTGTTGCCGACATCACAAGTCAGCCTAACTTCTAACCTACCCTTATATCCAATAGTAATTTTCTGTAAGCCGCTTGGCTCGCCAAAAATTGCATAATCGAGCGAAATATTGCTAGTCACGAGGTGTTTAACTCCTGTAGCGTTACCCTCTTCATCAACAACACCAGCAAAGATTATCGTTCCACTTTGTTTTGGAAATTCGGAGGCCGCAAGTAGCATTGCAATTAGAGGAGCCTTGGCATCAGAGGCGCCCCTACCGTAAAGAAAGCCATTTTCCATTCTAACAGGAATCCGCCCCGGGACTGTGTCCATATGACCACAAAGCAATACTCTTGGTTCCCCATTGCCCTTAGTAGCAATAATGTTTCCTACATTGTCAATATAAGCCTGTTCGAAACCAAGCTCGTTAACGCATTTATCTTTTAGCATATTTGCTAAGGGCGCCTCTGAACGAGACGGTGTATAATATTCAAGAGCTCGCCTTAGTAATTCAACAGCATAGCTTGGAGAGACCAATTTTTTCTTTATTTTTTTCCCAGGCTTAGAGTATAGTCTATCATTAATCCTGGAACATCGACTCCTGTTACCTTTACAGTATTTTTAAATTCTGTAGTATTATTAATCTCGTGGACAATTAGTCCATCTTGCTCTTTCTCCATAAGATCTACCCCTACGATATTTCCTCCCACAGCAGATGCCGCTTTTAAACATATGTCTTCCATTTCATTTGTGACGGGACAGGCTTCTGCATGCCCGCCTAAAGCCATATTCGTTTTCCAAGAGTCACTGCCAGAATAGCGATAGATCGCCGCAACTACTCTGTCTCCTACTATGATTGCCCTGATATCCCGTGGAGGGCGGTTTATGAACTCTTCAAAATAGTATATATGATAAAGTGGAAACATGTGTGCTCTATCTTCAACTATGGCTCTGGCTGCATCTTTGTCGCGAAGAAGAGCGATCAGTCTGCCCCAACTTCCAATAGTAGGTTTGATAACAGCTGGATATCCTAAATCTTCTAGTGCTAATAGCGCGGATTCTTCGGAAAAAGCTGAGACAGCTTTAGGCGTCTCTATTCCGGCATTTTGAAGTACCATGTGGGTAAATAACTTGTTCCCACAAAGTGTAGCTGTATGTAGTGAATTAATGACATATGCCCCAAGACCCTCTAATGCAGCAGTTGAATGAAGGCTCTTAAAATAGCTAACACATCGTTGAATAATAGTTTTCTTACTAAATTCTGAATTCTTCTTATTTAAATCAATAAAGAGATTCTTACAATCAACATTAGTTACATGTACTCCTTTTTTTTTAGCTGCTTCATACAATGCTTTCTCTTCCCACCTAATTGTATCATAAAGAATAGTAAGAGAAGACGACGAGGTCATCTTCTCTTGATTCATTGTCCCCAATCTTCGCCTACAACCTGGGCGGGTTTTATCTCAAACCCTGCCTCCGTTTTTAGTAGCTCATAGCTTGCGCCACAATCTGGACATGTTACGATTTCTCCTTCTATAGAGTCAGCAGGAATTCTGATTTCTGCATCACATTCAGGACATTTAGCCATTTTATTACTCCTCAGCTTTTACTTTTGGATGCGCATCATTAAGTATCTTTCTTTCCAATCTGTCGTCCAAGTACAATTCCAGTATGTCACCCATTCGGAGTTCTTTTAAACCATGTGCCAAAGTTTCAGCCTCATTATGATCTGTTTCTAATCCTAGTAATGACAGTAGGTAAGCTGCACCGTTTTTTCCTGCTAGTTCTCCAAATACAATCTTGCGCCGATTACCAACACTCTTTGGCTCCAAGATCTCGTATGCAGATGGGTTTCTTAAAATAGCAGCAAGGTGTGTCCCTGCTTTGTGCTTATATGCGCTGTCACCTACTATTGGTTTGGATTCAGGAATTTCTAATCGCGTATATTGTGAAACTGTTTTTGATAGATCTTTCAGCATATGTAATCTCAGATCGTTATTCGACTTGTAGAGCAGAGTCAACGCAACTGCAGTTTCGGCTAAGGAAGGGATACCCGTACGTTCTCCAAAACCGTCTATAGTTGTGTGAATTTGATCGGCTCCACCATCGCATCCTGCAAGAGCATTAGCCAATGCTAATCCTACATCGTTATGACAATGGACATCAAGAGAAGTTTTTGAAGTATCGATATTGTCGTATATCAGCTTGACAAGTTTAAACATACCTCTCGGCCGCATTATTCCTACCGTATCGGGGATACTTACTCTTTCAATACCGCGATTATTCATTTCCTTGCACATTTCAAGAAGAAAAGCAGGGTCTGTCCTACTAGCGTCCTCCATAGTAAATCGAGATTTCAGACCATGTGACTTTATGTAATCTGCAACCTCAAGAGCCCTTATCTTGGCATCTTCCCTACTAATCCTTAGCTTTGCCGAGAGGTGGATATCTGAAATTCCCAAATATGTTGCCACCCAGGTGGCCCCGGTACTTATAGCGATATCAACATCAGATTTTATTGCCCGTACATGGGCAAGGATATCAGCTTTTAGTTTTTGTTTTATAATGCTCCTAGTGGCTTCGAGGTGGTCTGAAGATATAACTGGGCTAATTTCAATTTGGTCGACCCCAAACGAATCTAACATCCATGCTATCTGAATTCTTTGCTTTACGGTAAAGGCAACACCCGGATGCTGCTCTCCCTCTCTAAGCGTGGAATCGAGAATTCTTATTTGCTTTTTATCCTTGTCAGATTCGTTATAAATATGCGCATAGTAGTTAGGATCGTCTGATTTTAGCGACATCTCTAAGCAGACTCTACTCATTTCGAACAAAATATAAACTTTGTCGCAATAATAGGGTTCAATAATCTAAGTGAAATAGTAGTCATCATTTAGACGTATAATTGGGGTGGGCCTCCAGAATCAAGACTTGATTAATCATGGTCTTGCTACTTGGGTTCTATAGTCCTATCGTGTCATCTTAAGAACGATGACTGTATTTGTATCGGAAACACCGTTTGCCTTACGAACTTCATCAATGCATTTATTAATTTCTTCAATGGTAGGAGCGGAGATAATTGCGGCAATATCATATTGTCCTGTGATTTCATAGATTACTTGTACGCCCTTTATTTTCATGAGATCTGTAGAAACCGTGGGTGTGTCTGACGTGGAACTAACAGAGATTAATGTAATCGCATTCGTCTTATCACCGCTATCCGTCTCTATGGTAAACCTCTTTATTACTCCGGTATCGAGTAGATTTTTTACACGTCTTCTTATGGCAGATTCAGAAAATCCTATTTCATTTGCAATTTCTACGTACGATTTACGTGCATCAGCTTGCAGAATATGTATAATCTTTTGGTCTACAGAGTCCAATTTACTGTATATTTCTTCTCTCCTCCTCCTTGGTGATAAGCATGTCCATTCTCTCTAAGACATCTGAAATCGTTTTCTCGTCCATGACAAGCGGCGGAAGGAGTCTAATTATGTTTCTACCTGAATACAACATGAGCAATCCGTTTCTGATTCCTTCAAGTAGTAGGTCCCTTATTTCGAAACGGAGTTCAACTGCAAGCATCATGCCCAAGCCCCTAACTTCTCTAATTATCTTGTGTCTCGCTTTTAACTTTAAAAGACCCTCCTTGAAAAATTTGCCTGCTGTAGCTGCATTTGAAACTAGCTTATCTTCAGTTAATGAGTCTAGAGTAGCAATACCCGCAGCACATGCAATCGGATTACCAGCAAAAGTAGAAGAGTGTTCTCCTACTCTCATTGCTTCTATAATTTCGGGTTTTGACAATGTGAGACCCATTGGAATTCCTCCTGCGATTCCTTTTGCCAGACACATTATGTCAGGCGTAGTATTCCAGTTTTGCCCAGCCCACATTTTCCCTGTTCTTCCTAACCCTGACTGAATTTCATCAAATATCAGAACCAGGTTGCGGCGATTACAAATCTCTCTGACGTTCTGAATCAATCCATCTGGCGGTACAATAATTCCTGTCTCGCCTTGGATAGGCTCTAAAATTACTGTCCCTACGGTATCGTCAATGGCTCTTTCGATACTGGACGGATCGCTAAAAGGGACAAACTTCACGTGTTGTAAAAGTGGTGTGAAGGATTTTCGGTATTTTTCATTATATGTTACTGAAAGTGCTCCAAAAGTTTTGCCATGGTATGCACCATTCATTGCAATAATCCCTGGTTTTCCCGTATACTTTCGAGAAAACTTTAATGCAGCTTCAACCGATTCAGCTCCACTATTGCTGAAAAATATTTTAGTCAATCCGTTAGGGGCGATCTTTGATACTTTCTGCAGAAATTTCAATCTGTTGTCATTATATAACGACATATGGCATACAATAAGTTTCTCAACCTGATCTTTTATAGCAGCAACAACTCTGTCATTGCAATGGCCTACAAGCGCAACGCCATACCCGCCCATGCAGTCAATATACTCTCTCCCGGAAGTATCCCAGACTCTTGCGTCCTTTCCGCGAGCAAGATTTACCGGAAATCTTTGGTATAAATTTCCTACATACTGATCTTCACCGTTCATACTATAATGTAATCACCGTACATCCTTGATGCGATATCGCTTCAGAGATAGGGTTGGCTTTCCTACCTGATGCTATTATAGCCTCCTTTGCTCCCATCTCTATTGCTTCAGTGCATGCAAGAACCTTCTTCTCCATACCAAAGCCTATTTGTGGCAATACAGCCTTTACCTGATCCGATGTGATATTTGTTATCAGCTCGCCTTCTAGTATCAATCCATCAACATTTGTAAGAAGTATAATCTTATCAGCTTTGACTGCTCCTGCAACATATGCTGCTGCTCGATCTCCATCCACATTAAGAAATTCAAATTCTTCTCCTAAAGCAATAGGCGAAATTACAGGAACATACCCTTTGTCTAATAATGTGTCTATCAGAGATACATCGACGTAAGTAATCCTACCTGTATATCCACCATCAATGACCATCTTCCTGCCTTTTTCATTAATTATCAAAAGCTTCTTTTTCCGTTCGGCCCTTAGCATGCTGCCATCTATACCCGCAACACCAGCTGCCTTTAATCCTTCACGCAAAAACATCCTTACAATCGCCTTATTTATTTTTCCAGACATAACCATTGTATAAATTTCCGAAGTCTCTAAGTCTGTATATCTGCTTCTTATCCCACTAGGCGACACAACGAACTTTTGATCCTTACCGAGTTTAGCCGCAGTATTAGTTACCTCTGCTGCTCCACCGTGAACTACTACAACTTTGTCTTTTTTGGCTATCTCTGCTAAGTCATGAATAGTAGTTAAATGAAGGCCATCTGCTACAATACTGCCACCGATCTTGAGTACTATCATACAGGTGTCAGAGGGGTATATCTTAGGCCATCCATTTCATCGTATTGGAGCATTATATTCATATTCTGTATCGCCGAGCCCGCTGCTCCTTTCATTAAGTTATCAGATGCAGACAGCCCTACAACTCTCTGATTATCCTCGTCAATATCAAAGCCAATATCACAGAAGTTTGATCCAACTACGAATTTTGGGTCTGGAAACTTGTACAGACCTTTCTTGTCACGAATCAACCTAATGAACGGTTCGCTCTTATAGGAATCTCGATATATTTTCCATAGTTCTAGCTCAGAAATTATTTTCTTTAGGAACAGATGATTTGTGGTAAGAATCCCCCGTACTATATTAACAGCGTGAGGACTCATACTAACCTTAACCCTTTTTTTAGTAATTAATCCTAATTCTTGTTCAATTTCTCCTGTATGCCTATGTTTCGCTGGTTTGTAAGGCCTGATTACACCATAACGCATCGCATGATGTGTACCTGCATTGGCTTTGGCGCCTGCGCCAGAAGAACCGATCTTGCTGTCAACCACGATATGATCAGTATCTATCAGGTCATTCTCTAAAAGTGGCTTTATAGCAAGTAAAGAAGTAACTGCCATACAACCTGGGCAGGAGACTAACTGTGATTTCTTAATTTCAGACCGATGAAATTCTGGAACTCCATAAATTGATTTTGATAACAATTCAGGAAATGGGTGTTCCCATCCATACCATTTTACGTAATCCTTTGGATTCTTCAAGCGGAAGTCTGCTGCCAGATCGATGACTTTAATGCCCCTGTTGTATAGATCGTTTACAATTCCACTTGACTTGCCATGAGGTACTGAAGTAAAGACTAAATCACAAGAGTTTGCCAATTTTTCAATATCCATGGTGGAAAAAGTAAGTCCTATAAAGCCTTTCAGGCTTGGATGTATGCGGTGCACATACTCGCCAGCATTCTGCCTAGATGTCACCATACTAATTTCGACTTTTGGGTGAGACACGAGCAGACGCAGTAACTCGCCTCCTACATAGCCAGATGCACCAACAACACCTACCTTCATAGTTTCTCTTCATCCTCAGATCTGTTCATAGAGTTGTGTAATGTTTTCATCGTCGTCATCAAATCTATACTATTGAGAATTCCTCAAAAATTCCACTTATATCTTTATGGATATGTTAGCCGTAACAATATCAATCATACCTAAGTTCTATTTTTTTGCGATTGTTATAACATAATCTATTATACTGCCAGCAATGTCAGCATCTGATACACTTGAAGCTCCTCGAAATTCTACAGTATTATTGACTTCGTGAACTAGTAGCCCTCTTTTTTCATCCTCCATTAGATCAACTCCTAGTACTCCACCCCCTACTGCTTTTGAAGCTTTCAAAGAAAGATCTTCTAATTCCTTGGTGATCGGGGCAGCTTCAGCCTTGCCACCCCTTGATACATTTGTCCTCCATTCATTTTCCGGAGAGTAGCGATAAATCGCTGCAATAACTCTCTCTCCAACGACTATACACCTAAGATCACGTGGCGGCCGTTTGATCATCTCTTGGACGTAATAGATGCGTGACAGTGAGTCGTCGTTTTCTTCTCTCATTTCCATAATCATATTGGTCACTTCTCCATCACGTAACGGGTAAACTCCTCGACCCCATGAACCGATAATTGGTTTCAAAACAAGTGGAAATCCTACCTTGCCGATGACCTCCATCGCAGATTCAGCACTGAATGCAAAGTGCGTTTTGGGAGTAGGAACATTATCTTTGGCTAGCGCAAGCGACGTTATCAATTTATTACCGCAGGTTTGTCCGACTTCAAACTTGTTGATCACAAGAAATCCCATATGTTCCAAACAAGCCGTTACATAAAGTCCTCTAAAGTGGCTTACGCTTCTTTGCAGTATTACATCACCTAAATCCAGCTCTCTTCTTTTTGTCTCTGTATTGATAGCGATGCTTTTTGCATCAACGAGTTCTGCTTCCAGACCTTTTTTCAAGGCCTTGTCGTGCAGAGATTTTTCTTCAAAGCGCAATTTGTCATATATTACGCAAATTTTGACCAACTATTGTCCCCAATCTTCGGCCATGGTTTCAGCTGTTTTAACTTCCACTTTTTCATTAGACTTTGAAGAAATTTCAAAGTCTGCTCCACAGTCTGCGCAGGTTATAATTTCGCCAACGACTGCATCCTCAGAAACACTGATTTCTGCTCCACATTCTTGGCATTCTATTTTCATTTATGTTTTATCTCCTTGTTTGCTCGGTTCACATTAGATATCACAGCGTTTGAAATTATCGTTTGCAATCCCCACAGCTCCGTGAATCCTTTTGCCAAGCTCTGATCAAAAGTTGACCCAGCATCATATGTAGCCAAATTGTTTTTATAAAGAGAATATTTTGACTCCCTCCCAACTACTCGTAGGCAGCCATTCTCCATCCTTAATTTTACTTTTCCACAAACCCTTTTCTGGGTCGATTCAATAAATTTTTCCAAATCAATACGAAGGGGATCATGCCACAAACCTGAATAAACAAGCCATGTCCATTCTTGATCAACTATGCGTTTGAAACGCAGCTCATGCTTAGTCAGGACCATATTTTCCAGATCTTTATGTGCCTCAATTATCGCGATACCCGCAGGAGCTTCATAAACTTCTCTTGATTTTATTCCCACCACTCGATCTTCAATCTGGTCTACTATTCCTACCCCAAAAGATCCAACCTTCTGGTTTACGAATTGTATCAACGGAAGTATATCCATACGTTTTCCGTCAGCAGAAACCGGAATACCATTTTCAAATTCCAATTCAAGATAGCCTGTGCTATGATTATCAAATTTAACCAGTTGAAAGATATCGTCAGGAGGTTCACAATACGAATCTTCTATAATTCCACCCTCTATTGCTCGTCCCCATAGATTTAGATCTATACTATATTTCTTAGCTTCAGCTGCGATGGGTATGCCTTGTTCGTTGGCGAATTGCAATTCAATGTCACGGGTGAGATTCATATCTCGTATAGGTGCAATTATCTTCAGATCCGGGTTCAAAGCCCGGATAGTGATATCAAATCTAATTTGATCGTTGCCTTTTCCAGTGCAACCATGAGCAATGAAATCGGCTCCTTCTTCATATGCTGCTTGTACTGCTTTTGTTGCGATCAATGGACGTGCTAGAGCCGTTGCAAGCGGGTACTTTCCTTGATAAAGACCATTAGCTTTAATGCATGGAATTATGTAATCTCTTGCAAATTCTTCTTTAGCATCGATGTAGATATGGCGTTGGGTTCCAATTGCTTTTGACTTTTTTTCGATCTGAATGAAGTCTTCGTCCTGCCCACAATCGACAGTAATTGTAATCACATCAAGTTTATGTAATGTTTGCAAATACCGGATGCAGACTGACGTATCTAACCCGCCAGAGTATGCAAGAATTACTTTGTTATTTGCCATCTAACATGCGCTGCCTTTATTACACTACATTTATATTTTTTGGTCAAGAACGACCTAATAACGGTGAAAAATGGCCAGTCTTGGTCAATGATAAATCGATAACCAGTGTTGTAAAAGAAATTGTAAATAGTGATCTTTCCTTTCAGGACTCACTACAACGTGACTACTGTAATACTAGTGCACTTGCGAGAATAATCAAACCACAGATCGACAGAGCACTCACTAGGAACATAAGCATAGAAAGCGTAATAACTGCGTTAAAGCGGTCCAAACAACTTTATGATATCCCAGAGCGTCCTATTGCGCTAATTTTAGCCGGAAGCACTATTAGCGTAAAAACTGATGTAGCCAAAGTATCCGCTACCAAGAGCAAGAAAACAATTGAGAAGGTTGCGAAGGCTCTTACACAAAATGCTGACAATTTTATCAGCGTATCCGAAAGTATCTTATCTATCACCTTAGTGTTTGATGACACATTATTAGATAATGTAAAAGCTATGTTTGCTCATTATGACATTTTGGAAACTGAATCCGATTTGGCAGCAATTATAGTACATAGCCCTGAACGAATTATTAAAACGCCCGGTTGTGCAATTGCTTTTTACAATCAACTTGCACGCAGACATATCAACATTGAAGATACTGTAAGCTGCCATACTGATACTATTATGCTTGTTAAGATGAGTGACGTGGGTAAGGCATTCAATGCTCTAACTGATCTAATATCAAGTGCACGAAAATTTGCTAGTAGAAAGCGATAAAAGTTTTATCTTGCATCTTGGATGACAGCCTATGTACAGACGTTATTCTCTGGAGGAGGTCAAGCATAAAATTATTGATATTTTACAAATAGATAATACAGGACTATCTGGGGTAGAACTTGCCCTTAAGACCGGAATTAACAGAATGACAATTACGAAGTATCTAAATGTACTATCTACCCTGGGCTTGATTAGGAAGAAGAAAATAGGTTCTGTAAATGTATGGTTACTTGAAAGTGGAGTAGCAGACTTCGAATATCCAATTAACTATCTTGAGGTTCAACAAAGATTTATGGGTGCAATACTTGGAGGCGACGCAAAGCAAGCTCATAGAATTATAACGAGCATGAATAGCTCAAATATTGAAAAATTAAAAATTTTGACAGATGTTATCGTACCTACTGCAAATACGCTCAATGAGCTATATAATAGGGGTCGATTGGAGAAGACAGAAAGAATTTCATTGATGAATACAATAGTGGAACTTGTCGATGTATTGAAATATAATTTGTCGACAGAAAAAATGAAACCGAACGCTTATGCCCTTTTCATTGTTGGCTCAGAGAACAATATTTCTTATGCCAAGATTGCAGCTATCGCCTTCCAAATGGCTGGTTGGACTTCAACTTATATTGGAAATGTCGAACAATACATAGATCCGTTCTTTGATATCGACATTCAACGTTACATAGCCAAAATTTGGAGTAGCAAGAAAGGTTTGATGATAATTTGCATTTGTTCGTCTGAGGAAAGTTCTTTACGGTTTTTATCTACTGCAGCGATATCGATAAAGTCAAAACTGAAAGGCAAAGTAAATGTGGTATTATTCACTGGAAAAGACCTTCATTTCACTCTAGATAATCTTGAAGCAGATTATGTAGCTGATGACCTACAGTCTTTAGTTGAATTTGCAGAACAAGAGTACAACAGATTCAAGTGATAAAAGAAGGGCTCATTTGAGTACAATGTCTAGGTGTGTGGTTATATCGTAAGCGCATGATGCATACAGGAAAATTAGACTCGCACTGATCCATCAAAAGGAGATTCAAATTGTTACTTCTCCTTAGGTTCAATAAATTCAAAAGATCCGTGTGTACTAGCTTTGTAATATACGTCAGCATGTTTGGTAAAAAGTCCGACCTCTAATACTCCTGGGATACTCTTTAGATTAGCTTCGGTCTTTTGAATATCTGAAATTAAAGCAAACGTAGTATCGTAAACTAGATTGCCATTCTCAGTAATGTAAGGATAGCCTTCTTTTAACATCCTTAACTTCGCTTGACCCCCAATCTTTTCAATTTTACTTTCGGTGATATGTCGCCCAAAAGGATTCACCTCGATTGGAACAGGATGATCAAAATATTTAACAAATTTATTCGATTCGGCAATGATGACCAATTTACTTGCAGCAGAATGTAACACTTTTTCTCTTAGTAGAGCGCCACCAGCACCTTCAATCATGTTGTATTTTGAATCGATCTGGTCTGCTCCGTCAAAAACGACATCTATCATCGGTATGTGATTTGCATCGACTAACCGTAATCCTTCAGAACCGAATGATTCAGCTTCTAATTTTATTTGGAATGATGCGGCAATACATTCCAAGCTATCTTTGTATGGAAGATTACCCAGCTCTTTTACAATAGCTGCTACCATAGGACCGCTGCCAAGTCCAATAATCTGTTGAGGCTTAGTGAACTTTTGTACTACGTCAATCGCGATAAGGCGGGCAGCTTCTTGAAAGTGTGCTGGGATCCAATTTCTTCCGTTTGCATCATAGCTCATATATTATAGCCATTATAATTTAGGGAATTTACGTTTTTCACATCTTTATTTCCATTCAAAGGTAACCGTTTATCAAAATCAATCTTATGGTTATTTATTAGAGATTGGTACTTTTTGTGAGTATCGTAGTCTAATCATAATCTAACCCATGCTGAACTTCTTTAGATTACATCTAAGCGAGAAGGTCCGTAACACGGCCCATCATTCTTTACAACTACTCTGTCTTCTACACCTGAAGGAATGGCAACAACACTTCAAAAGGACAGACAGCCATCCAATAATATTGGATCAGCTGAGAAGAAGGTAAATGTGATGACGACTGAGTACTAATCTTGTGCCTAAAGAGTTGTGACTGCAATACTGCTGATTCAAGGATAACCTTTATATATACACAGGTTGAACCCTTACTTTTCTTTAAAAAATCGAACAGCTCCTCATCACTTAACATTGTCACACCATCTATTAAAGCTCGCAAATACCACTTGTTTTCCATCCTCGTGGCTGTAAGCTCCGCAGGACAGTCTTCCAAAGGATGTGGATATTGGGCAGCTAACAAATACGGCTTGTTGGCAGTCCATTCTTTTACTTTAGCCATCATGGCTTCGGGCAGAATTTTGTGAAGTTCTACAACTTGTTCAGCCCTCTCCTGCGGCGTTAACTGTTGAGCCCGCCGCAATCTTTCAGGAGAACATAAATCTTCTGGCCTTTCTAGGTTTAGCGTTTGCTTGTAAGTATCAGGTGTTAGAGCCTTAATAGTCACACATTGGTCGCATACAATGGCTTTAAAAGCGGGCGTAACAAGATTCTTTGATTGAATAGGGGGACATTTCTCAGAATATTTTTCAGTATTGATAATTCCACCGTTGTTCAAAGCGTAGGGCGTTATGGTCATGTTATTGGGAAATCTCCTAATTATTCTATTTGAAAAATTCTGTATATGATCAAGAAATTCTTCAGATTCCCTAAATTTTTTGTTCCATCTCCCAATTAAATCATCATCTTGTTGTTTTTTTCCTTTTCATTGGGTACCCTCAGTTTTCGGTCATAGGCAAATGAGGTAGAAGTTTTTATAACTGAGGGACACTGTTGGAATGGATTTTGATAGGGAATGTAGTAAGATGCTAGTGGGGTCCTAGACCGCATGTTATTTGGCACAGAATACTTCACTGGACGTTGTCTGCTCCCGGGGTGATTTCTATCGATATGCCTCTGCAAATTCCAATGCCTTGGGCAAGAGTAGCCACATACAGGACAATTCCATTGTTCTCTCATAGAATATCTCCTGATGCGAAACACTTTCTATAGAAGATAGGAAGAGTTGGAGTTACTCCGGAGTAACTGGAGTCACTCCGTAAAATAAAAAGTGAAGCGAGAGTCAGATTTGTAGCCTCCTTATAATGAGTCTCTCACCTAGATAAGAATTTCCATATTATTACATGGCATGCATTTTGACGGTTTTATGGCTGTTCAACCTGCGTTCAATGAACACATTAGTTGGAAAGTTTGCAAAGATATTCACTATATCCTCGTCGCACGTTCACCACCTGTATAGGATCTTAAGGGCTATTTTTGTCGCTATTATAGCCAAAGTTTAGCAAATCCAGTCATGTTGAGCTTTCTAAAAATAGATAGGGCTATAGAATTGTCAAGTGAGGCGTAAGCTGTCTTGCGATATCGAACAAACCTTACCCTTAAGTGAGGGTCTTGCTATCATATATATGGATAAATTTGTCTAGTATCAAAGAAGTCTCTTGCCCTTATTGTGAGTCTAAATTTAAAGACAATATAGAGCTATCAAAACATATAGACAGGATACACACCGGCTCAGGATTGCTGGAAGGAGATTCTCGCAGATGGTAGTAGTACAACCATTCAAGGTAGAATAATTAGGTAGAAGGTATGGTTCAATGCTATATATGCGGTGCCGCTGAAAATCTCCCATTCAAATGCAATTATTGTCAAGAATCCTTCTGTGACATACATCGAAATCCTGTTAATCATTCATGTCCATTTTTAGGTAAATACACTACGAAAAGAAGAGACATGTTCATTGGCAGTGGAAGTTTTGCAAACCGGCTCTCATTGTCAGATACTTTTGCTGGGATATTAAAGATAAAATCTTCCAAGGTTGAATTATTACATTTATCTATAGCCACTCTTCTAATTACGGCAGTAGGTTTATCATTAAATGGCTACAGATATGTGTCTTGGCAATTCCTTGCAATATTCATTAGCGCGTTCCTAGTCCATGAGCTAGCTCATAAATTCCTTGCTCAAGCCTACGGTAGTTGGGCGGAATTTAGAGCCCAAACGTATGGCCTCATAGTAACAGCAATATCTGCGTTACCCATTATGCCATTCAAGTTTATAGCTCCGGGTGCAGTTATGATTGGATTATCAGACAAGAATAAGTTTGGTAGAGTAGCACTCATTGGACCTCTAACAAATTTGGTAATGGGGTTTGGGTTCCTATTCCTTACATATTATTACAATTCATTTAGTCCATATTTTGCGGTCGGTTCTTCATTTAATGGTTGGATTGCCATGTTCAATCTTATGCCTTTTGGTGGATTAGATGGACAGAAAATCTTTGACTGGAATAAACTTGTCTGGATAGCAGTAATGTCGGCTGCTATGGGACTGTTCATCATTGCATATCTATGATTGGGGTCCTTTTCTTCTACAGTAAACAGGCCTAAACTAAGACATGGATTGATATGGGCCGAAAGGGAGTTGAACCCTTGACCTTTCGATTATCAGTCGAACGCTCCACCAAGCTGAGCTACCGGCCCGTTCAATTTGTTGAAATTAAGGTTATTTATTCTTGTGGCTCTTTTCTTTGTAAAAGCATTCTGTACACGATTAACAAAGATATCTTCCCTGATGCGAGAGGGAGAACAAACTCCATATTATATCCATCCGAAAAAAATTATAAAACCGTAGATTTGAAATGAATCATTCTTTCTCAAAAGCCTGCAGTTAATTGAGAGGATGAGGATTAGATCTAAATGCATTTAGGCTATTAATGTATTTGACTTATGCGACCAAATGGATGGCGGAATCCGCAATGTGGCTATGATCACAAAGACCGGTAATAACGATGCCGAAAAAGCAGCAGCTAGAATCGTTGATGCCCTATCCTGTAAGGACGTGAAAGTTTATTCCATATTGCCCTTTGAAACAAAGAATAGCACCTCTGTGGCAGCAGAAGACCTCAGAAATATTGACCTAGATATTATTTTTGCAGTAGGAGGAGACGGGACTACTCTAAGAGCATTTAGAATTATACCGTGCAAGACACCGTTACTTAGTATCAACGTAGGCGGTCATAGAGGCGTGTTGTCTGAAGCAAGTGAACATACAATAAATGAGGATATCAGCTTAATACTTGGTAGACGATATTTCTGTGAGTCACGTCTAAGGATACAAGCATCTATTGATGATAACATGATATTACCACCTGCACTAAACGATATCCTGATTACGCGTACAAACCTGACAAGAACTCCATTTTTTATTATAAAAATGATGGACGATGAGATAAAACAAAGAATGGATGGCATCATGATTTCAACTCCCACAGGATCAACCGGGCACTCCCTTTCTATTGGCGGTCCAATCCTGCATGAGAATTTGAGCTGCATAATTGTGGCTCCCATCGCATGTGTTAACAGGATGCCTCAGATAGTCGTTCCATCTACCCAAATAGAAATTCAGAGCACTCATGATACACAATTAATATTAGATGGACAAGAGGTATTTCACGTAAGCTGTGGACAGATTGTGAAAATATCGCGTTGTTTGGATGATGCACGGTTTGTACGCTTAAGAAAGAGGGGCTTAAGACAGCTTGCAAAACTTGGATTCTAACCAATTCATACTCGATGCAAATGCATTCTATGCAGGTATGCCTTTTCTTTCTTCGTCGGCGTCTTATACCACAAATTCTGTCTTTGACGAGGTAAAACACATAAAAAAATCATATTACGGTTTGCAAGCCCTGATTGACGCAGGTAACCTTAAAGTGCTTGAACCCGAAGAAAGATTTTTGAGACAGATTAAAGCAGTAGCAAAAAAAACTGGTGATATCTCTACACTCTCTGTTGCAGATCTCTCGATTTTAGCACTTGCACTGCAGCTAAAAAAGACCATCATTTCTGATGATTATGCTGTCGCAAATATGGCCAGCCAGTTAAATATTCCGATAAAGAACCTTTCTGCTAAGGGAATCAGAACCATTAGAAAATGGATCGCTTTCTGCATTGGATGTGATAAAGCTTATGATTCCAATATTACAGAGTGCCAGCTTTGTGGAAATAAACTACGAAGAAGGTATAGAAGGGCTTCTCGTCATTAAAGTATATAGAAAACATAATAAGAATGAAAAAAGCACAATACCAATACTGAGAATTGCCAGACGAAGATAAGAAGACAACTAGCACGGATGGAACTAGATGTGATTATTGTGGCAACCCACTTGAAGCCTGTATGTGTGCATGCCCATACTGCGGCAAACTCGATGCTTGTGAATGCTGTCTGTTTGATGCTGCAACAGGCGGATGACGACTGTCATAGTCAATTCAACTCCTAAATGAATTCAAATTAATCAATTTCGTTTACTCTATTCTAAAGCATTAAAAGCAGGTAATAGGAGATCAATTTTTGATGACCCAATCACAAAAAGTTACAAATTCATTAACATGGGTTATAGGTGGAGCACAGGGAAGCGGCGTTGACTCTGCTGCTAATATCTTTTCGAGGGCTTGCGCTCAGGCTGGGATGTATATATTTGGAAAACGAGAATTTTATTCAAATATCAAAGGTGAACACAGTTACTTTACAGTAAGAGTTTCAGAAGAACCAGTAAGATCTCATGTAGATGATATCGATATACTTGTTTCTTTTGATGCCGAAACCGTATTCAGGCATGGGGATAGGGTAACAAAAAATGGAGCTATAATTTATGATTCGACTTTGACACAAACGACCGTCCAAGAAGTGCATAGTATTGATTATCATGCATCTGAAAGAATTGCCAAAATGCTTCAAGCACACTCAAAGCCTGTTACAGTTCAGGGAATGCTGGACTATGCTAAGGACAATGGGGCAATCCTTTACAAGATCCCCTACTTTAGTTTGCTTAAACAATTTTCAGAGAAGATCAATGACCCTTCTCTGAGCAAACTCACTAGAATGGTTAATGTGATGGCACTATCAGCATCCATGGCAATATTAGATTTTGATAGCGAAATATTGGATAAAGCCATTAAATTCGTATTTAGAGCAAAACCAAAAGTTGCCGATAGTAATATCGCAGCAGCTAGATATGCATATAATTACATCAAAAGTCAATTTGACCTAACGAAATCTAAACTCAAGTTGAACTCAAGACAGCCATCTCAGAACATAATTCTTGTACAGGGAAACCAGTCCTCAGCAATGGGAAAAATAACAGCAGGATGTAGATTCCAGACGTACTATCCTATCACTCCTGCTAGCGACGATAGTGAATTTTTGGAATCAAATCAAATAATACGGCAGACAGATAATAATGACGGCTCAATCGTGGTAGTCCAAACTGAAGACGAAATCGCTGCGATTACCATGGCAATCGGTGGTGCATTAACTGGAGCCCGTTCCGCAACCGCTACCTCAGGACCGGGATTTTCTTTAATGGCTGAAGCTCTGGGATGGGCTGGAATGAACGAAGTTCCATTAGTGGTTTCTTTGTATCAACGAGCAGGACCAGCTACTGGGCTTCCAACAAGGCATGAGCAGGGCGATTTAATGTTCGCTATAAATGCAGGTCACGGAGAATTCCCAAGAATTGTCTTTGCTTCTGGTGACATCGAAGAGAGCTTCTATGATACGATAAAGGCATTCAATTTTGCTGAAAAGTATCAAATGCCAGTTATCCATCTTTTAGATAAAGCGATAGCAAACAGCATAATGACATGCAAGATCTTTGATCAAAATAAAGTAACAATAGATAGAGGGCAATTATTGCAGACTATACCCAACTCGACCCCGACAGGGGAAGGAGGCCATTATTTAAGATTCAAGCTTGACGAAAATCCAGTCTCTCCTAGGGTCACGCTGGGGACTGAAAATGGAATATTTTGGAACACAGGAGACGAACATTCAGAGGAAGGCCACATTTCGGAGGATCCAGTAGTCCGAGTTAATATGATGAATAAACGCTTAGGCAAACTAGATCTTGCTCTGAAAGAAATATCTAATGAAGACAAGGCTGTAATGTATGGTGAAGAAGATTCTACTGATGGTTTGACACTCCTTAGTTGGGGTTCAACTAAAGGAGCAATCCTGGACGCATTAGATCGATTACTGGCAGAAGGAAAGAAAATAAAATTTATTCAGATCCGATTGATGCACCCGTTCCCTGCGGTGTTGTTGGAGCAGATGTTGGAAAATACTAAAGTTTTAGTTGACATTGAAATGAATTATACATCACAACTAGGATTGCTTCTTAAACAAAATCTCAACCGTGATGCTAACTATAGAATTGTGAAATACAACGGGAGGCCAATGTCGTCTAGTGAGGTTTATAATGCGATAAAGCGTATAATTAATGGAGATGCTCCAAGGAGAATTGTTTTAGAAAATGGCACTTAAACTCGCGGATTATAAGACTGATGTTCATAATGATTGGTGTCCTGGATGCGGAGACTTTGGTATCGTAAATGCTATACAGATGGCTCTCATGGATATGCAAATTCCTAGACACAAAGCAGCAATTTTTTCAGGTATCGGCTGTTCAGGAAAGGCTGCTCACTTTATTCATACCTATGGAATACATACATTACACGGCAGAGTTTTGCCGTTTGCCCAAGGAGCTAAACTGTGTAATCCCGATCTTGAAGTGTTAGCCGTGGGAGGTGATGGAGACGGATTAGGAATAGGAGCTGGCCATTTCGTAAGTGCCGGGAGAAGAAATGTCGATATGGTATATATTATTTTTAATAATGGCGTTTATGGATTAACCAAAGGTCAAGCAGCCCCTACACTAAAATTGGGTATGAAAACTAAGTCATTAGCACAACCAAACGCGAACAATTCGGTTAATCCTATATCTTTGGCATTGGTTTCTGGTTTTACTTTCATTGCACGAGGTTATTCTTATGACGTGAGGCATCTGAAAGAACTGATAAGACGAGCAATTGAGCACAAAGGCTTGGCTTATATAGATGTCTTGCAACCCTGTCCAACTTATAATGATATCAACACGCGCGAGTGGTATCAAGGTTTAGATAATATTGATGCTGAGACTCAAAGACAGATGCCTAGAACATATAAGCTTGAAGAGACTGGTTATGACGGGACAGTACATAAAGAAGACCAAGTGGATATCAAGGTTGGGCAAGTAATTCAAAAATCTAATGAATGGGGTAATAGAATTCCGTTGGGTGTCTTTTATCAGAACGAACATATACCTACATATCAGGAGAGAATTCTTTCTAGAATTGATAGTTATATGGAAAATCCACCAGCCAGACAGACTATCTCAGACCAAAACAAAAAGCCTCTAGCAAATATTCAGAATCTTTTAGATGCTCTCAGAGTAGATAAGTAAAAAATCAGTGACGTAATAGTACCAATCAATGCTGCATCTACATACAGATACACACCAGTATTAAGTATATTCGTAAAGCTGACTTTACAGCTAACTTCCTTTATCAAAATATTATTGCAATAGAAATGCATTATTCAGATAAAGCTCATTAGAGATACTAATCTGCACAAACTGCTGGTACATCGACTCTAACCAACTAAGTCTACTAACCTAAAAAGAACTTGTGTAAAGGAAAATCAATAACCTTTAGATGCAATATTACAAAGAAAAGAAAAAAAGGGATTTTTTATTTTAGTCCCATTTACTCCACGCGGCCATCCATCTATAGGTCCACGTGTTTAGTTTCGCACCTAACGCTGCTATAGGCACAGTTAGCACTGCCCCAGCGCCAGCTCCCAAGGCTACGGGACTGTTGTAGAACTTTCCGACCTGAGGTTCTATAGGCGTCATGTAAGGTGGCAATGTCGGTCGAGGATACTTGAATGCTACTTCCAGGGGATCTCTTACCAGCAGTAAGTTTATCATGTTGAAGAGTGGGATTGAGAGACCGATCAAAGTTCCGCCGATAAGTATAGCGGCGTGCTTATTGCGCCTCGTGGCCCAATACGTAAGGTCTAACAACATTGCTGAAGGTATCCATACTGGTACTGCGATGAAGTCATACGGGTATCCTAATGCAAACCAAGCTCCTTTTGCAACCCATGTATAAATTGTCATAATGGTTGCGTAATATGTCGCTGTACCTGGAACTCCTGTAAAGAGCATGTAGTAAATTGCTCCTACTGCAAGCATTGTCGATTGTGATATCGAAAATACTACAAACGACGTCCAAGCCCAGTCAGTGTAGAAGATGTAGTCTCCTGCATTAATCGTCAGCAGAGTGCTATTCACAGCAACTACTACTATGAACAGATAGTGCGTTGTTCGTCTAAGCCAGACCATTACCAACCTACACCGACAGCTGATATATAAAATTTTATTTCCTTGTACATAACGATAAAATATCAAAGACATGTCTAACAGCTAAGGTTTTTACTAGTCCTAAAAATTCAAGCTGAGTGAACGATATCTTGAGAGTCGCAGCAAGTGTAAATTATCACCTATGAAGCTAATCTTGAGGTCATGCCCAAATGCTTTCAACTCAAATAGATGTTCACGTCTTGGAAAACCCTGCTTGTGAAATTGACTACTAGACGAGTTTAGTCTAGATACCCCTCACCTGCCTATCATTACACTACTATTTATTCGTACCAAGTATTTCACTTACTGCTAAGGAGATCAAAAAGAAATAAAATAATAACTGGAAGAAATAATAAATGTGGTTTTAGGCGTGGATAGGCTTTTCACCGGCAATCTTCAATATCCAGAAGAGTCCCAATGCCTCAACCACCGTCAACACAGAGAGTGCATACAGACCGCTTGGCAACGGATAGGCCCAAGGATAAACTGTTACTCCTACATAAACGCCGCCTGCAGTCGCTACCCAGCATAATACAAAGCCCAAAACAAAAATTCCTTTCATGTTTTCTACTCGCTTTCCTATCATCTTTTCTATATCGTCTCGGCTCTGGCCGCCAGGTCTTCTTCCATCAGTTCCCCATCCCTTTGGTAAAGTCATCTACACATACTGATCATGATATACCTTTTTAAATATTGCTGTTTTAAAATTCTGCCAGAAGAGATTATAGCGCTGCTCTACTATTAAGAGAATATATAAATCGCGGTTTCAATTTGTAAATTTTTATTATTTGATAATAAAATAGTAGTAGCATTAAATCCACACATCCTTTTTTCACTGAATGTCTAATCGTTAAGTTTTATCATTTACAGTTAAAAATAAAAAAATTAGGTCTGAATTAAATACAGACCAATGAGTTTCTCTTTTTCTCTTTTCTCCTACGGAATTGATCTACTATACAGCTTTCCTTCCAGTGCTAGCTTGTACATTTCAGCTAC